>BNJU01002207.1_pt1 | contig 55512 bp, 77 predicted proteins | sample 8539281 | NCBI WGS metagenome assembly BNJU01 (sample SAMD00202456, study PRJDB9452) | human saliva metagenome | isolation source: human saliva | place: Japan
TAGGGTAATTGTCTTTTAGGAAAGTATATAAATCACGAAGGTGTGCAACATAGTTCTTTCTTACTTTTTTTACAAGAGTTTTTATGACCATTTGGATAATTTGAACTAGTAGCTTTTAAATAAATATCTGTTCGATTATTGTATATACCATCAGTTAATGTAATAATAGGTGAGTCGGTCTGCAGTGATGTTACAGTAGTTATGTCTATAAAGTAGATTGCTTTGTGATAGCTGATTAAATAGTCTCTATAATAGCAATTTTTCATATCTTCATCTTTATACGATGCATTAATAATTATCTTATTTAGATTATTTTCTAACTCTGGAAATTTGTTATAAAGACTATCGTAAGTTTCATTTGCAACTCTTTTAGTTCTAAAAACCTTTATATATTGTATTCAAACTAATAAGAATAGTTATGAAAAATGCACCTAAATATATCCAATTCTTTTTTTATCATGTTTAGAAATAGAAAGGTAGGTAATTCCAGAAAGTTTACTAAGCTCTTTATTTGAGTTTTTTTACTGTTGTAACTACATAGATGTAATTTTTAATACGGGCATCAGTTTGTTTTTTTCTATACGAGTATTATGATACTCTACAGATATTTCTTTTGGATTAGAAGAGAGTGTATCATTCAGTTGAATTAGAGATTTTTATAGTGCTATCTCCTGATTTTGCTTAAACGCCAATTAGGCTCATATCTTGTTTATACTACACTGCGTAAATAAGTGTTCCATCATTAACTTAATTAATTGAATCAAGAAAAATTTTTATAGACAGTAAGAGCAAATGAGTCTGAATTTTTTTGGCTTTGATAGATTTATAGCATTGCTTTTTCTTTAAAGACTCAACATTAGTTGAATTATACTTAAAAGTACGCTGACAAAGTAGTAAGACTAATGATAATTATGGCAGACACAAGATTAAATAAAAAAACCTGCTGATCGATTTTTCTCTTATTTCAATATTTTTTTCTCCTTAATCTAAATAATTATTGATAATTATAATTATTTGAACGAATTAATATAAAAAAATTTTTTTAAAAAAAATAATATTATATAAGTAATAATATTATAGCACAATAAATATAGAAGATATAGATTAATTTAATAAATTAATGCTTATTAAATGTCTTTTTGTTGTACAATAAAAAAATAATTTACAGGTTTTATAAAAAAACCAGAAATATGTTACAATATAATAAAGTAATGAGTTTTATCATAAAAAGGTTTTATTAAAGTATACAATAGGTTTTTATAGAGTATGAAATTATAAATAATATTTTTTAAAAAAATTATTTTAATTCATATTTTTTTAATCATAAAATTTAAAGATTAAGAAATAGAAGGATTATTTAAATAAAAGCCTAGTCATAGATTAAAAATTATAAAAAGTATAAATATTAATACTAAATATTAGTATTTTTAGAGATAAGTTAGCTCTTTTAAACAAGGGAGTTGGAAAAATATTTTTTTCCTAGATTATCGAAAAAGAAAGTAGGTATATAAGTTATGAGAAAACAAATGTTAGCCGTTATGGTAGGTCTATCTGTAGTATTAAGCGGATGTAGTATGCAAAAGTACTGAAAGTATGCTACAGGATGTAAAGAAGAACACCAAGGAAATCAAATCAGGTAAGCTTTATAACATCGATGTATTCAACAGATAAAGTTTATAAGCCTATTGGTTATAATATTAGTGGTTATGAGAAATTTGACCAAATAGAATATAATTTAAAGGGGACATTTAAAGATAAGGGCAAAGATACTAATATAGAACTATATATTAAAGATGGGGTCAAATATATTAAATTTAATGATGGTTCTAGATATCGTTGGTCTAAAAAAATAAACTTAAACCAAGTGGGAGTGAGCCTTTTAATTTCAAAAATGCATTTAATATGAAAGATAGTATTTTAAATTTATTAGATAATAAAGATAACTGGGATGTTACAAAAGATGGAGATAAAGTGACATTTAAGTTGAAGAAAAAAATGACGAAACAAAGAGGAAGGTTGAGGAAGAGTACCTTAAGACTGTTAATAATAATGGGAAAAGCAGTGAAATTTTTCTGAGTTCGATTTTACAATAGAATATGTATTAAATACGAAAAACTAAAAAAATATTGAGAAGATAGCATATGAAATTATTGGTGGATCTGATGAATATTCAAAAATAATATCAAAAGGTTCATTAGAGGAAATTAATAAAGAAGTTAATATAGTATTACCAGAGGAAAGTGAAAATGCTGTTGATATGGAAATATAATTTTTTAAGAAAGTTTAGAAAACAAATAAATATTTATAATGAAAAAGAAAGTAGGTATATAAGTTATGAAAAAAACAAATTTTGGCTGTTATGGTAGGTTTATCTGTAGCATTAGCAGGGTGTAGTACACAGAGTACAGAAAAGTATGTTACAAGAAGTAAAGAAGAACACCAAGGAAATTAAATCAGGAAAGACATCAATGCAGATGTCAATAAAAAAAGTGAAAAATCAGGTTTGAATGTTGAACAATATATTGAGATGAATGGAGATGAGAAATTTGATCCACTAGAGGCTTCTTTGAAAGGTAAAAATTTCTATAAATGGTAAAAGAAATTGAAGCAGAAGATTACTATAAAGATGGTGTTTACTACAGTAAGATTGGAGGTCCTTGGGTTAGAAAAGAAATCTCCAGCCGATAATGAAAAATTGGTTTAACTTTAAAGAAATATCATTAAATATGAAAGATAAAGTTTTAGATTTGCTGGATAATAAAGACAATTGGGAAACATCAAAAGATGGAGATAAAATAATATTTAAGTTAAAGAAAACTGATGAATTAAACAAAAAAATTAAAGAAGAGTATGTAAAGATATTTAAGTATAGAAAAGAATTAACTGATATAGACTATACAATGGAATATGTTTACAATATGAAAAACTAAAAAAAGGTAGAGAAGTTAGTATATGAGTTAAATAGTAAAGGCAAGAATATATCTGACCTATTTACAGCTAAGGGTACTTTTAGAGGAAATTAATAAAGAGGTAAAAAGTCGTATTACCTGAAGAAAGTAAATCAGCTAGAGAAGTTAGAGAGTAACATGATAAATATCAAAAATCTCCTAATTCATGATAAAGTAATATGTTAGTATTAGCAGTATACTAGAGATATTATCCTAAAAGAGTATTATAGTTAAGGAAGGTTAGTATTAAGAAAGTAGGTAAATAAATTATGAGAAAACAAATTTTAGCTGTAATGGTAGGTTTAACGGTTATTTTTAGGTGGTTGTAGTAAGCAAAGTGCCCAAAAATACAGAAAGTACCGATAGTAAGCAAAAGTATAGAAAAATATTGAAAATATTTTTACAAGAAGTAAAGAAAGATACTAAAGAAATTAAATCTGGTAAAAGCATATTTAATGTTGTCTATTTATAGTGATAATTCAGAGCCAGAAAAAGGAGCAGGTTATGAAAGAAGGGTGATGAAAAAAATTTGATCCATTAGAGCTATGCGATAAAAGGGAAATTTTTTTAACTCCAACCAAAAAAATCTTGAAATAGAAGATTATGTAAAAGATGGAGTTTACTATACTAAGACTGAGGTTGGTTCAAAAAGGTGTTTGGCAGAAGTCAAAAGTTTCAACTGATAATAAACATGTATTAAATTTCAAAACAGAATCATTAAATAATAAAGATGGGATATTAAATTTATTAGATAATAAAGATAACTGGGATGTAATAAAAGATGGAGATAAGGTAACATTCAAGTTAAAGAAAAACAGATGAGCTGAAAAATAAAGTTAAAGAGGAGCGCTTTAAAAGTGAGAAGAACCTTAAATTTTTCTGAGTTTGATTATACGATAGAATATGTATTTAATACAAAAAAACTAATGATATAGAGAAATTAGTATATGAGGTAAATTCAAAAACTGAGGGTGCTACATCAAAAACACTATATAAAGGTTCTTTAGAGGAAATTAATAAAGAAGTTAAGGTTGAAGTTCCTGAAGAAGCTAAAAAAAGCACTAGAAAAGAAAGCTTAAAAAAACAGTATAATATAAGTGAGGACTGAAATAAGTACAGTAATTATTTAAATTGAAAGAAGGTAATTATGTTATGAAAAAAAGCAAATTTTATCTATTATGTTAGGTTTATCTATAGTTTTTAAGTGGATGTAGTAAGCAAAAGTACGGAAAGTATGCTACAAGAAGTAAAGAAAGAAACTAAAGAATTAAAAATCTGGTAAAGCAACCATGGTATATTTAGTAAAAAAATGATAAAATAGCTACAAATAATACTAGAGGATATGATGTAAGTGGTGATGAAAAAGTTTGAACCATTAGAATTCGCAATGAAAGGTAAATATATAAGCAATATTTATGGAGAAACGAAAGATGAATCTTATCTAAAGGACGGTGTTTATTATTTAAAAACGTACGATTATTGGTTTAAAAAAAGAAAGGTCCTACAGATAACAGACACGCATATAACTTTAAGGTTCAATCAATAAACATGAGAGATGATATTTTAAATTTATTAGATAATAAAGATAACTGGGATATATCAAAAAGATGGAGATAAAGTAACTTTTTAAATTAAAGAAAACTGATGAATTAAAGAATAAGGTCAAAGAAATACACAATAAGGAATTAAAAAAAGACCTAAAATATTCTGAGTTTGAATATACTGTAGAATATGTTTATAATACAAAAAAAATAAAAAAAGTTAGATAAATTATTTTTATGAGATAGTTGCTGCAACTAGTTCTTCTCCATTAAGAGTAACAACTAGAGGTACTTTTAGAAGACCTTAACAAAGAGATAAAAAAATAGAGTTGCCTGAAGAAAGTAAAGAAGCAAAAAGAACTGAAAGAAAAAAGAATAGAAGATTAAAAAAAGGTTTCACATATGTGAAGCCTTTTTTTAAAAAAACTGGAAAAGTGGAGTTTAGGGAATGAATAACTTAAGGACTATATAAATATGCTATTAAATTATAATATATAAATTTAAAAAAATAGTATTTATTAAATATTCTTTAATAATACAGATGATAACAGTTAATGATATAATCCATGTAATAGTATAATAATAATAAATCAAAAATATTTTTTTATAATAAACTAAAGTATTGAGTGATAACTAAAATTTATGATTTTCAAAAAAATATTAAGTTATTAAAAATAATTGTAATAAAATTAATCAAAAGTTAAATAATTGTATATACATGATATTACATATAATACAGGATGTATAGACAGTAAGTATAAAAAAATTTTACTAATATATGAAAAGAATATTTATTAAATTAGATGTAGAGTGAGAAATTAAACATTTTTAAAAATATTATAGGAATAGATATTTTTATTATTAAAGTATAAAAAAATATTATCTATGATAATCTTAAAATCTTGACAATTTATTAGTTTGCATTTATAATTAAAATATAAGTTAAGTGTTATATAACAAGGAGGTTAATAAATGAGTAAAAAGAATAGAAATGTATTTATCACTAATACTTATAGTATTAATTTTATTATTTGGTAGATTCTATTTATCAACAGATATGCTGTTTTTTAGATTGATAGTAGGAGTTAGCTTAGGGTATGTTTTAACAAGAGCATATATGGGTTTTGCAGGTAGTGTTAATAGGGCGTATAACACTGGTTCTACTAGATTAATGAGAACTTTGATGTTAATGTTTTTTTTAACATCACTATTTTCTACAGCAGTACTTTTTAACGATGATGCGACTAAGTTTGATTTATGGGTAAATCCAATTAATCTTGGATTAATTCTCGGTGGAATACTATTTGGTTTTGGAATGTCGTTTTCTTGTTGTTGTGCATCTGGAGTATTAACAGATTTAGCAAGCTCATTTCCAAGAGCAATGATTACTTTATTATTTTTCTGCTTAGGAGTATTTATTGGATTTCCAATTCAAAATACACAAAGTTGGATTACAGAGAGTTGGTTTTCAACTGAAACTGGAACAAAAATTGGGACAAAAGGTGTATATTTTCCAGATTTATTTAAATTTGATGGGATGCAGGGTTATCTAGGAGCTGTTATCTTTACAGGTATTTTTATGTTTAATAGTTGTCTATATTTCTAATTTATATGAAAATAAACGTAAAACTAGCGGAACCTATGTTGGATTTTTTTAAGTGAGAAAGTCCAAGATATTGAGAATAAGAAAGAAATAGAAAGTAGAGAAAAAAATATTGAGTATACAGGGTATTACGATAGATTATTTGTTAAACCTTGGGATTTAAAAACTGGTGCGTTTATTATTTCAGGGATATTTGTATTGTTAATGGGTATAACAAAAGCTGGTTGGGGTGCCAGTACTCCTTATGGATTATGGTTCGGAAAACTCCTAATGGTGTTTGGTGTATCGACAGATTCAATATCAAGTTTCACAGAGATGTCAGCTAAACCATTTGTATTACCGTTTTTTGAACACCCAATTAATGTTCAAAATGTTGGAATATTTTTAGGAGCCTTATTATATTTATTAAGTGCAAAAATATTCAAAAAAACCGTATCATTAGAATGGAGAATCTCTCCTAAATTAGGGGTGTTTTATGCCTTAGGGGGGTTATGTATGGGATTTGGAACTCGTCTTGCTAATGGATGTAATGTTGGAGCACTATATACTCCAATAGCCAATTTTTCATTGTCAGGATGGATATTCCTAATATTTTTAGTGCTAGGAGGTGTCATAGGCAATACTGTAGCCAAAAGAGCAAATATTTAATCAAAAAAATAAAGGGAAAGTTAATGAAAATATTATAGAGGGAGATTGTAAAAATGAATACTGGAGAATTTTTCTAAAAAGTTTAATAAAGTTCAACCAATTATTGGGTTTGTGATATTACTACTGATGGTATTATTTGCATATAAGTTACATACCCCAAAATTAATTTTCGGTCTTTTAGCAGGATTGGGATTTGGATATACGCTTACTAGATCAAGATTTGGTTTTGCTGGAGGGATAAAGAGAATTTACGTTAGAGGAGAAGGAAGTCTTACAAAAGCTCTACTTATTAGTTTTGCAGTAATAACATTAATTTATGGAGCTATTCAGTGGACTGCTAGTACAAAAGGTGCTCTACCAGCATTTTTAGCGAAAAATGGAGAAGCGATAATACCAGGTACTCAGAATGTATTTATGACAAATATAGGTACTGTTATAGGTGGATTCGTTTTTGGTATAGGTATGATTATAGCCGGAGGTTGTGCGTCAGGAACATTAGCTGATTTTGGTGAAGGTGAGGGGCATGCGTTAATTGCATTTCCATTCTTTATCTTGGGAACTATCCCTGGGCATTTTTTAAGAGAAGTTATTGATAGGAATCCTATAGGGAAAGTTGGAGTCCGTGGTCATTTACCTCAATATTTTGGTTATTTTGGAGCTATAGTAGTCACTTTATTAGGCCTACTATTATTATATATTCTTACTAAAAAAATATGAGAATAAACGAAAACAAGAAGGTACATATTTAAATCCAGAATCAGATTATGAAGATTTTGAAAAAGAACTTAGTGATAATTTAGATGTAAAACCATGGGGATGGGCTTTATATCATAAAATATTTGTGGAAAGATGGAGTTTTAAAACAGGAGCGTTTACTTTAGCTATCATATCTGGATGTTACTTGATTTTTTTAATAATAAAGCGTGGGGGTAACGTCAGCTTTTTACACATATTGCTGTTTGGTTTTTAGGCTTATTTGGAATTCATTTTAATGATAAAGCATTTGATTCTGTTTATAAAGCAATCTCACATGGTATACTTGCTGATGCTGGGGTGATTCTCGATATAGGAATAGTAGTAGGATCATTTTTAGCATTTTTATTAGCAGGAAGATTTAAATTAAGTCTACAATTTAATTCAACTAACGCCATGTTGTTTGGGCTAGGTGGTTTATTTATGGGATTTGGTTCTCGTCTTGCAAAAGGTTGTAATATAGGGGCTCTATATTCTTCATTGCCTAACTTTTCGATTTCAGGTTGGGTGTTCTTAGTTGCTATTTCATTAGGAGCTGTTGCTGGATTAAAACTATTTAAAGGAAAATCTTGTTTAATTCCACCAAGACATAGAGATAGAAAAGATTTTAAATAAATAATTGACTATTAATAAGAGGAGGACTTTAAAAATGAGTAAAAAAAATATTTAGTAGTAGGGGGAGTTGCAGGTGGAATGTCTGCAAATGCAAGAATAAGAAGATTAGATCCGTTTGCAGATATTCAAGTTTTCGAAAAAGGACCACATGTAAGTTTTTTTCAAACTGCTGTCTACCTTTCCATTTATCAGGTGTAGTTCCTACAGCAGATGATTTAATTTTAATGACACCAGAGCTTCTAAAAAGTCAATATAATTTGGATGTAAAAGTTGAACATGAAGTAGTGAAAATTAATAAGGAAGAAAAAAACAATTACTATTAGAAAAGTAGACTCAGGAGAAGAATATGAAGAAAGCTATGATAAATTAATATTATCACCTGGAGCAAGGGCGATTAGACCTTCTTCAATAATAGGCGTAGATAGGGATAATGTATTTACAATAAAAAAAATGTTGTTGATATTGACAGATTGAAAAAATATATAGACGAGAATAATATTGAAGATGTAGCTGTAATCGGTGGTGGATTTATCGGACTTGAAGTTATGGAAAGTTTAAGAGAAGCTGGTAAAAATGTAACTTTAGTAGAAGGAACAGATCAAATTTTAGCTCCACTTGACTATGATTTAGTTCAAGTATTAAATAAAGAAATATATGATAAGGGAGTGACTTTATTATATAATGAAAAATTAGCTGAAGTAGCAGAAGAGAAAATTATTTTAGAGTCTGGCAAAGAAGTAAAAGCAGGAGTAGTTGTGTTAGCAATAGGCGTTCTCCCTGAAGCAGGATTAGCAAAGGATGCTGAATTAGAATTTGGTGAAACTGGTGGGATTTTAGTGAATCATCATTATCAAACTAGTGATCCTGACATTTATGCTGTTGGAGATGCAATAGAAGTAACACACTTTATTACTAATAAAAAAGTTCGTTTAACTCTTGCAGGACCAGCACAACGTCAGGCACGAGCAGTAGCAGATCATATTTATGGAAGAACGTACAGAAATACTGGGGTAATAGGTTCCTCAGTAGTGAAAGTATTTGATTATAATGCAGCAAGCACCGGACTTAATGAAAAAGATTGTAAAAAATTAGGTATTGACTATGATGTAGCCTATATAATCCCTAAAGATAAAGTTGGATTAATACCATCTGCTAACCCGATTCATTTTAAACTGATTTTCCAAGTTCCGACAGGTCAAATATTGGGAGCACAATCAGTAGGTAAAGGAGCGGTAGATAAAAGGATAGATGTCATAGCTGCAATGATTATGAATAGAGCTAATATAGAGGATTTAAAAGAGCTTGAATTGTGTTATTCACCTTATTTTACAACTGCAAAAGATGCTACAAATATGGCAGCATTAGTAGCCTGTAACTTATTAAATGGAGATTATAAGCAAGTTAGAACTTGTGAAGTAAGAAGATTGGTTGAAGAAGAAGCATGTATTATTGACTCTAGGGAGAAAGAAGAATATGAAGAAGGTCATATTAAAGGGGCTTTAAATATTCCATTAAGTGAATTTAGAGATAGACTAGATGAGATACCAAAAGACAAGCCAGTGTATATACATTGCTTATCTTCGCAAAGAAGCTATTATATGGTTAGAGAACTGAATTTGAGGGGATTCAAAAATGTGGTAAATATTTCAGGTTCTTTCCTAGGTATATCAATGTATGAATATTTCAATGATGTTACAACAGGGCGTGAACCAATAGTAACAAATTATAGATTTAATTTACTATAGATAACAAAAAAAGTTCTAGAAGTAGGGTATTTATTCTACTTCTAGGATTTTTGAATAAGGAGCTATATATGAAAAATTAGGATATTTTGATGTATTTTCTCTAGTAATAGGGTCAATAATTGGCTGGGGATCCTTTACTTTACCAGGTAAACAATTTTTAAGTAAGTCAGGTGTAATTAATACAACTCTAGGACTTTTTTTATAGGTGGAGCATTAGTAATAATAATTCAATTTGCTTATCATATAATGCTTAAAAAAATAATATTGAAGAAGGTGGAGAATTTTCATATGCTTTAAATAATCTAGGAAGAGGGCATGGCTTTTATTGTTGGTTGGTCACTTAGTTTATGTTATTTAAGTATGATACCGTTAAATGCTAGTGCGTATGTTTTATTGTTTAAAGTTATATTTAATGATAAATATAGTTTTGGATATTTATATTCTATTGCAGGTTATCCAGTATGGATAAGTGATATAATTTTAATGAGTATAATTATTATCATTTTTTTCTATTGTAAATATAAGAGGTTTGCACTTAAGTTCTCTTGTGCAAAAATATAATGAGTACCTTACTTGTAATTGTAGTTCTTGTACTAGTCGTTTTTGTTGGATATAAAAGTGATATTTTCGTATTTTAAGAAAAAAACTATATTGAGAATTATACTTTTTTTCTTTTAAAGAAATATCTTCTGTTATTGCAATTGTGCCTTTTTTTATTTGTAGGGTTCGATGTTATACCTCAAGTAGCAAAAGGAATTGAAGTTTAAAGCTCAGAAGGCAACGGTTATTACAGTTATCTCAATAGTATTTGGAGCACTTATTTATTCTTTATTAAATTTAATAGCTGGATTTTTCTTTTTTTCGCCTATGGAAGCTAAAAAAATACGAATTGGGCTGTAGCAGATTCAGTAATTCTTACCACAGGGTATATAGGATTTATATTTATGTTGGTTGCATTATGGGCGACTATAAATGGAGGAATAAATGGATTTATGTTAGCAAGTAGTAAACTTATAGCATCTTTTATCTGAAAATAAGATTATGGATAAGAAATATAGTGAAAAAAATAATAGTGGGATGTATCCATATGCTATAGTATTTGTATCAAGTATTAGCTTAATAGCTCCTTGGATAGGAAGAGAAGTAATACTTTACATAGTAGATATATCTAGTGTTTTTAGTCGCAGTAGCTTATGGATATGTTAGTTATGTTAGTTATATTTATTCAGTTAATAAAATTGAAAAAAATATTATGCTTATTATCGTTGGGAGTATCTATAGGATTTATATTTTTACTTTTTATTCCCGTTATCACCAGCCGTGTTAAAATTACCATCATTTATTATTTTTATGTGCTTGGATTATAGTAGGACTCGTAATATATAAAAGAAAGAAATATAGTTTTAAAACTATATTTCTTTTTAGTTTATTTACTTGTTTATCTCTTCAATAATACTTTCTAACTTCATTGAGCGACTAGCTTTTAAATAAAATTACTTCATTAGCGTGTTTATTTTTCTTTTTAAGTAGTTGCTTACTTCTTCATTAGAAGAGAAGTGAAGTTTTTTTAATTTCTGAGTTAGTTATGTTATCAGTAATATTTTTTTAGCTAAGTCACCAACAGAAATAACTAAGTCGATATCTTTTGAATTATTAGAGATATATTCTCCAACTTCACTGTGGTATTGTACTTCTTTTTGAACCAAGTTCAAACATGCTACCAAGTACTAGAGTTTTATAATCAAAATCATCAAAGCCACTAACTACATCAACACTAGCTTTCATAGAAGTAGGGCTTGCGTTATATGCATCATTAATAATTAGAGAGTCTTTTCCATAAGGAATACTTTCTAAACGCATATGAGTAATTTCTGATGTTTTTTTCTATTGCTTTACGGATTTCATCGATAGATAGACCTAGCTTTTTCAGCGATTGCTGTTGCGAACATTATATTAAATAGGTTATGTTTTTTCCTTTTAATTTTTGTTGTGAATTTTTTTCATCGCTAAGGTTTAGTTTGAAATCTATATGATCACGAGTAATAGTGTAGTTTTCTAAAATTATATTATTATAATCATTCTCACCACATGAAGTAGCTCCTATATTAGATTTATCTACTAAATCTTTTAGCAATACTTCATCTCCATTATAAACGAAGAATCCATCTTTTTTTCATACCATTAGTAATCTCAAATTTTGCTTTAGCAATACCTTCACGAGAACCAAAAAAATTCGATATGACTTTCACCAATATTAGTGATTACAGTATAGTCCGGTTCTACTAGTTTTGATAGGAAGTCTAATTGACCAAAACCATCAGCTCCCATTTCTAAAACTAATATTTCACTATCTTCAGGTGCTGCTAAAATAGTAATAGGTACACCAAGTTCATTATTAAAGTTTCCTTGTGTTTTATGAACTTTGAATTTTGTTTCTAATAGACCAGTAATAATATCTTTAGTAGTAGTTTTACCATTACTACCAGTAATTGCGATGATTTTAGCGTTTAAACTATCTAAATAGTATTTAGCTAAAGCTTGGATAGCTACATAACTATCTTCTACATAAATAATATTGTTATCGCTAGTAAAGTCTTCTTTTAAAGAAAGTGATGCAGCAGCACCTTTTTCAAAAGCACTCTCTATATAGTTATGACCATCAACATTTTCTCCTAAGAAGGGAATAAATAAATCTCCTTCTTTAACTTTTTCTACTATCGATTGCGATACCAGTGATTTCCTTGTTTTCAACTATATTTATTTTTTTGCATTAAGTATTTGTTCTAAATCTTTTACTAAATATTTCATAGTTAATCCTATTCTTCTGTTAATAAGTTTTTACGGTCTTCGTAACGTTCTATAGCTAAACGGAATAATTCTTCGATTACTTCAGGATAGCTTACGTTCATATTTGCCCATAGTGATGGGAACATAGAGAATGGAGTGAATCCAGGCATTGTGTTAACTTCGTTGATGAAGATTTCTCCTTCTTTTGTATAGAAGAAGTCAGCACGAACTAAACCAGATCCGCTAATTGCACGGAATGCTGTTGCAGCCATTTTTCTGAATTCTGGATAAAGATTTGGATCAATTGGTGCAGGGATATCCATACGTGATTGACCATCAGTGTATTTAGTTTCATAGTCATAGAATTCTGTAGTAGAAATATTAACTATTTCACCTGGATCTGTTGTTTTAACTTCGTTGTATCCAAGTACAGCTACTTCTATTTCTTTTGCTCCTACAGCACCTTGCTCAATAACGATTCTTTTATCGAATTTTAATGCTTCTTCGATACCTTTAACTAATTCCTCTTCATCGTTACAGCGACTAATACCTACAGAAGAACCAAGGTTCGCAGGTTTAACGAAAACAGGGTATTTTAGATTATCATTAACTTCTTTAATAACCGCTTCTTTATTTTTTTTCCAAGTATATTCAATAAAGTGTGTATATGGTAACTGAGGTAGGTCGTATGCCGCAAATAATTGCTTCATAACTACTTTATCCATACCAGCGAGCACTAGATAGTACGTTGTTTCCTACATAAGCAATATCCATAATTTCTAAGAAACCTTGGATAGTACCATCTTCACCATTAGGGCCGTGAAGAACAGGGAATACTAAATCAAATTTACGACCATCTTCGAATAATAAGCTACTAATATCACTATTAAAGTTAGTGAATCTTAGTTCATTTTGATCTTTGATTTCAGATTTAATTTGTTCACCTTTAGCCCAGTTTCCTTCTAATGAGATAAAGATAGGAAAAACATTGTATTTTTTTCTTTATCGATTGCGTTAATAATTGATTTTTGCAGTTAATAATGAGATAGAATGCTCAGCACTCTTACCACCATAAACGATTCCTATGTTTTGTTTTTGTCATAAAAAAATCTCCTAATAAAAAAATTTTTTTGTTATGTTTAAATGTTATTGTTATAGTTAATAGAAATATTTAAATATAAACTATTGCTCTACGTACACACTGAATATTAAATTCAGCAATTTGTCCTATAATTATACCACAAAAATTATAAAGTAGAGTAGTTTTATAACTAATTTAAAAAGTTAATTTATTAATTTAATGCATGTTAATATTGTATTTTTGTAATATTAAATTTATAATAGAATATGTACAAAAAAATTGATATAAGTAGGAGGAAGTAAAAATTTGAATGAAAAAAATTAGATGAAAAAAATGATTTTTAAAAACCTTGCATAAAAAGAAAAAAACTAGTCTAGTATATAATTTTATCCTTGTATATATTGTGTTTCTTTTTTTGCGCTGGGTTTCACTCAAATGACGCTAGGGTATAGTGATACGGTAGCTTTTTATTATATTCGTAATAGTTTGCTTAATACTAGTTGTTTATTTTTGGTACGAAAAAGACAAAAAAATTGAAAAATTTAATTGCACTAAAGTTATTAAATGATTTAGAATTAGCTGAATTTATGGATTTCATGCATGAACAACATAAAAAAATAAAAAAATTAATTAGAAATAGTTTATATTATAACTATATGGCACTAGTTGAGCTTTATCTATGGTAACTTTGATAAGTGTGAAGAATATTTATCAAAAGTTAAACTTACTAAATCGGGATATATTAGGGGATCCTTAAGAGGAACTGAAATATGGTATCACTATACTAGATTTATGTTAGATATTTTTACTGAAAAAAAGATTTTTGATTTAGAAGAATTAAAAAAACAATTAGTGAAAACAGTTAGTAAAAAAATCAAGAAGCTGTTCAAATGTATAATAATAAATTAGATAATATATATAAAGTACTAGTATTAAAAAGAGCCGGTTGATAATTTTAAAGAAGAATTAAATGATAATATAGTAGAGTGTTCAAAAAGTATTTAATTATTATTTCTATCTTTGTAATGAAGTGCTAAAAAGGAAAATAAAGAAGAAGCAGATAAATATATTGATTTATTATCAAAAATACAATGAAAATTATTACGTAGTAAGAAAAGCGAGAGAAATAAGAGAAAAAAATTAAGGGTTGACCAATAGGTCAGCCCTTTTTATAATTTATATTTTTTTCTTTTAATTCAGCTATAGTATCACGAAGTTTAGCAGACGTTCAAATTCGAATTTTTTTCAGTCACTGAGAACATTTCTTGTTCTAGTTCAGCTAAGTGTTCTTCGATATTATCATCGGTAATATTAGATACTTCTTCTAATTCTAATGTTTCATCCTCAATTACTTCTTTCTTAGCACTAATACTATCACGAATATCTTTAATAATTGTTTGAGGTGTTATGCCATGTTCCTCATTGTATGCCATTTGTATTTCACGACGACGATTTGTCTCATCGATAGCTTTTTTCATACTTCTAGTCATATTATCCGCATACATAATTACACGACCATTCGCATTACGTGCGGCACGGCCAATAGTTTGTAATAAGGCTTTGTCCCCACGTAAGAAACCTTCCTTATCCGCATCTAAAATAGCTACTAATGAAACTTCTGGAATATCTAAACCTTCACGTAGTAGGTTAATTCCTACAAGAATATCAAATTTTCCAAGTCGTAAGTTTCGAATAATCTCTGTACGTTCTAAAGTTTTAATATCAGAGTGAAGATACTCAACTTTTAGACCATTTTCTTTTAAATATGCTGTTAAAGATTCAGCCATTTTTTTAGTAAGAGTCGTGATTAAAACACGTTCACCTTTTTCTATAATTTTTTCAGCTTCTTTAGTAATATCAAATACTTGGTCGCTAACGGGACGAACATCTATTACTGGATCTAGTAGACCAGTAGGACGGATAATTTGTTCAGTAATTTTTGAACTATGTTCAAGTTCATAGTCACCAGGTGTAGCTGAAACGAAAATTGCTTGGTTTAACTTATTTTCAAACTCCTGATAGTTAAGAGGTCTATTATCTAAAGCAGTAGGTAGTCTAAAACCATAGTCAACTAGAACTTGCTTACGAGCTCTATCACCATTATACATACCTCTAACCTGTGGAAGGGTAACGTGTGACTCGTCAACTACTAATAACCAATCTTTTGGAAAGTAGTCTAGTAGAGTATAAGGTGTTGAACCAGGTTCTCGAAGTGTTAAGTGAAGAGAGTAGTTTTCAATACCTGAACAAAATCCCATCTCTTCCATCATTTCAAGGTCATAGTTAGTACGTTGTTCCAAACGTTGTGCTTCTAGTAACTTGTTTTCCATATTGAATACTTTTAGTCTATCTTCTAGTTCAGCACGTATTCTTTTTATCGCTTCTTTTGTTTTTTCTTCACCTGCGACGAAGTGGCTGGCGGGGTAAATCGCAATATGTTCTAATTCACTAAGTACTTCACCAGTTAGTGAATTGATTTCACGTATTCTATCAATTTCATCCCCAAACATCTCTATACGAACAGAGTTTTCACTACGAGAAGCTGGGAAAATTTCTATAACATCACCACGTACTCTAAAAGTACCACGTGTAAATTCTATATCATTACGCATATATTGGATGTCTATCAGTTTTGAAAGAATTTTATTTCTGCTTATTTCATCTCCAACTCTAAGTGAAAGCACCAGAGAAGAATATTCTTCTGGGGAACCAAGACCGTATATACAGCTGACACTAGATACGATAATTACATCATCACGATCAAATAGAGAAGATGTAGCACTGTGGCGTAGTTTATCAATCTCATCATTGACAGAAGAATCTTTTTCTATATAGGTATCAGTTGATGGTACATATGCTTCTGGTTGGAAATAATCATAGTAAGAAACGAAATATTCGACCCTATTGTTAGGGAAGAATTCTTTTAACTCATTGTATAATTGTCCAGCTAATGTTTTATTATGAGCTAATACTAGTGTTGGTTTTTCCAACATTTTTTTATAATATTAGCTATTGTGAAAGTTTTACCTGTACCAGTAGCACCAAGTAATGTTTGGTATTTTTCTCCTTTATTAATACCTTCTGTTAGGGTCATTAATAGCTCTAACTTGGTCTCCTTTAGGTTCAAATTTGCTCTGTAAATCAAAAATCAAAGTGTTGTCTATTTACTTCCAAGAGATTCACTCCTTTGCTAGTAATAAATAATATAAACTTAATAGTTTCTATTTAATTATATACTAGATAGGAAGATAGACAAAGAAATAACTATTCTAATATTCCGAATAAATAAAAAAAGACGAGAAAAATTTTTCTCGTCTTTTAAAAAAAGTATGACCATTATTTATTATTTTTCGCAAGGTAAGGCATAATTAAACCAAGTGAAATAAGAATAATAGGTGTAACAATGTTCATTGTTGTTTGGAATACACTTCCTGGTGTGTACATACCTGTGATACAAGCAAATGCTGTTAGGAAGAAACACCAAGCTCCTAAACCAATACCGATATATTTATTCTTAACAAATTTATAATCAGCTTGGAATTTACCAGTCGCTTTTTTTCAAGAAGATATAAGCAGAAAATACCCATAGATATCGAAGTGGCATACAAACAGCGTTTAATTTAACTAACCATCTGAATAATTCATTTACTTCTTTGATTCCGAACATTGGGATAATTAAAAGGATAGATACGATAACACCAACTAATTTTAATCCGTTAGTGTAAACATCATTACTATTTTTAACTAATAATTTTTTCGGAATGTATTGTTCATCAGAACTTTCTAGTAACATACGTAATGGTGCGTCAATTGAGATAATAACGATAGATACTTGACCGATAAAGTCAACTACCGCATAAATAACTAAGAATAAGTTACCAACACCGTAGTAGTTACCTAATGTTTGGAATGCGTAATAAGTACCATTAGTTAATAAGTCTTTTGGTATATTATTAGTATCAAACATTAAAGCAAGTGCGAATGTTCCTAAAATAGCTGTTGTTACAACCATAAGAACTAGTGCCATCATTCCTTTAGGGAAATCAGTTGAAGGTTTTTTCATCTTATTAACATAAGGCGAAATCTTCTCACAACCACCAACCGCAAATACTAAAATCGCTATTGATGTAACATATTTAACATCGAATGTTGGCATAAATGTATCTAATGACCAGTCGATGCTATATGTTTTAGCTCCTGTAATAGAAGGTGCTGTAATAGCCATCAATATGAATAATAATGACATAATAAACATTGATGATCCTGCTAAAGTTGCAAGTTTTTTGATGAAGTTAACTCCTCTTGCTGCTAAGAATAACGCTACTATGAAAATAACTAGTGAAATAATTTGTACGTAAGTAATATTCATTTTACTAATACGGTTATCTCTAAATACAGCCCAACTGAATGCTTTGCGATAATACGTGATGGTTTTTGAGAAATATAAGGCATATGTACTACCCAAATTGTCCATCCAGCATAATAAGCTAGTAATTTACTGTGTGTTTCTTTTATCCAAGAACTAACACCTCCACCAGCATCTTTAAATGTAGATCCTAGTTCACCAACGATTAGTGAATATGGAATAAAGTAAATTACGAAGATTAAAAACCCATGAGAAAAATAGATTTAAGTCCGCTAAATTCTGAATATCCGTTAACGATATTACCAAACGCCCAAACAGTAGAGAAGGCCATGAACGCTAACGTATACCAAAAATATCTTTTTAGCTTCTTTTCTCCATATAATCTTCCTCCTAAAATATTTAATTTTTTTAATTCTGCATTAAGCATTAATAAAAAAATATTAGCATAGTACATACAATTATTCAAGTAATATTAGTATTTTTTTCTAATAAATTAATCTATGATTTCTACTAAGATTAAGAATTTTTTTAGAAAAAAATTATAAAAAAATATGTATGTGAAAATCATTTTTTTAGAATAATTATTTTACAGAAAACAAGTAATATAAGGGATATTTAGAATCTCTGATAATGAAAAGGATAATTGATTTTTCATTTAAAATAATAGTGTTAAAATACATATTTTTTTCTAAGTATAATAGATGATAGCCAAGGTGTATTGTAAATTATGAAAAATTATTAGAAAATGAATATATACATTAAAACTAAAAAAATCATTTTTTTAATAAACATATATATTTCTAAAATAGTGTTTTTAAAAATTTTTATAAAGAAGCTGGATATTAACGATAGTTTATTAAATTTATTATGCGTATACAAGAAGATTAAAAAAACTTGACAATGTTATAAATTAATCGTAATATATGTGTAGATAATAGATTGTAATTATTTATTATTAATTATTCATTTATAATTTTTATATATTTATATAAGATTATAGATAAAAGAAAGGAGAAAAAGTATATTAATGAAAAAAAATCACAAAAAGTAATTAAAATGAGTGTTACCGCAATATTTACATTCATAGGATTACTATTTGTATCTTCATTAACAGCTAACGCAGCTGAAGGTAAAGAACTTACAAAAGTTGTTACTGATATTTCTGTTACAGATGCAGGAAATAATGCAGTTAAACCTGACGCTAATGGCAATTATAATGTTACTACTGATAGAGCATACCGTTTTTTTCAGCAAACTTTGATTTAACGAAATACAACGGTAACTTATCAGAAGGGGATTATTTTAATTTAAAAATTCCTAATTCAGTAACTGTCCAAAAACATTCTGCTGATATTAAAGATACAAAAACACAAGTCGTTATTGCTGAATCAGAAGTAACATCAAATGCAAACGATCAAGGTGGTAATGCTAAAGTAACACTTAAGAATTTCTCTGAATATCTAACTACTACTAAAAGTAATGATATAAGAGATATAACAGGTCATTTTACTATTGATTTTTTATTCAAAAAAGATCAAACTAAAACACCTGTGACTTTTGATAGCTTAGCTGTGAAAAATAAAATAACACATACTTTTACATCAACAACTAAAGACGGAGAAAACAAAGGTTATGAAAACTTCGCTAAAAATGGTAATGATGTTGAGAATAAAGGATGGACTTCTGAAAAATTAGCAGCTGTAGGTTCTACTTCTAAAGGAAATATTTACTCACCATGGCGCGTTCGTGTTAATGCTGGTAAAAAAGACTACGGAAGCAACTTAGCATTAGTAGATGAGATAGTAACTGATACTACACATGCAGCTATTCAATATATTCCTGAATCATTAACAGTATACAAAGCTACTATTAATGATGGTACTTCTGAAGTACCAGCAGGCGCTGTTAAACTAACTGAGGGTACTGACTACACAGTTGAGTGGAACAGCAATTATACTTCTTTAAAAGTAATTTTTAAAGATGGTTCACAATCATACTATGTTACTTATAACACTACAACTCCTGGAGACGGAAGTTTAGTAGGAAATAAAGTTGCATTACTAAAAAAAATAATACTGAAGCACTTCCTCAACGCAATAATCGCTTAATTTACGGATATGTAAGTGAGAGATTATCAGTATTAAATGAAGTGATTAATGCTAATCCAATTTACAAAAATCAAAATTAATAAAACTGATAAAGTAAAAAGTAACACCTGTTCAAGGAGCTGTATACTCAATTATAAATCCAGAAGGAGTAGTAGTTGAAGATGTTACTACAGATGAAAACGGAGTGGCAGTTTCTAAAGAATTATCAAAAGATTATTTAGGAAAAGTGTTCACAATAATGGAAAAATTAGCACCAAAAGGTTATAAACTAGATCCAACTGTTTATACAGTAACAATTGGTGAGAATAATTCAATTATCAATCTTCAAGATGAGCCAGAAGATACACCTCCAACTCCGCCAACACCAACTCCAAACAAACCGGTTAAACCTAATGAACCAAGAAAACCTGAAAAACCAGGTAAACCAAATAAACCTGGTAAACCAACTACACCAGTAGTAAAAGAAAAAGTTAAAAAAGCTGTTCTTCCAAAAACAGGGGTAGAAACTAATAGCTTAGCTGTAGCAGGTTTAGTTATCGGATTAGGTGCGTTAGCTTTAAGACGTAAAGCAAATAAATAATATAATAAGACGAACTTAGGAAACTAGGTTCGTTTTTTTATTGTCTTTTGATTAGTACAGAAAAAGGGTAAAATATAGCAAAAATTTATCTAACCCCAAAAAATAAATTGTATGCATTATCATTCCATTAGTTATATTTTAAATAGATATTGTAATATAATATTATTCCAAAAAAATTTTTGATTGAATATATTAAATTTCCCCTTGAATTCGTTTTTCGATATAAACTATAATGATTTTTTTATAAAAGTTTTTTTATAATTTATATAAGGAGTTGAGGGTACTTTGAAAAAGTGGAGAAGTACATTAGTAAAACTTATTATATTTATGATGGGGTTAGTAACAATCTCATTATTAGTAACAACAGTTTTTATGAGAGGATATATAAAAGATCGTGAAGAAGAGATTATTCGTCAAAAAATTAGTTCTACAGCACGATTAATTGCGATGGATAAGAGTATTCAAGAAGCTGTCAAAAATAAAAAAATCAAGAAAAGTTCATTCAACATTTTTACATTAGTCGCGATGGAAGAAACACGAACGGATTTTTATAGTAGTAACTGATAAAGATTTTGTTAGGTATTCTCATCCGAAAGAAGAATTGATAGGCTCTAAGTTCTCGAGTATTGAAGATATTGAAGCAACATTTACTCAAGGAGATCATTACAGTAAACAAACTGGTCCACTAGGAGAAGGGGTCAGATTTTTTACAGCTCTAAAAGATGAAAATGGTAATAATATAGGAGTTGTCTGTGTAGGATATACTAAAAGAACAGTAGAAAATCAAATCTTAGAAGCACAGAAAAATTTATTCTATTCATTAATGATTGGGCTAACAGTGGCAGTAGGATTATCTTTTTTTATTTAATAAAAAAATTGAGAAAGATTCTTCTGAATTTAGAACCAGAGGAGATTGCACAACTTTATATAGAAAAAAAGAGCTAATAGCTGATCATGTTTCAGAAGGAATAATTGGGATAGATAAATACAAAAATATAATAATTATAAATAGTAGTGCAAATAATTTATTAAAAAAAGCTAAACTATCAAATGAAATAAAAAAATTAATGAAACTCTAAGTACTGAGGTTTATAATTTGTTATTTAGAGATATTTTAGAAACGAGAGAGAGTAGTCAAGATGAACAAATAGTAATTAATAATATGGATCTATTATTGAATAGAAATCCAATTTATTATAAAGGTAGACTATATGGTGCGGTAGTAACATTACGTGATCAATCAGAAATGAAACAGCTTATTACAGAACTAAGTGGTACAGAAAAAAATATAACGATAGTTTACGTGAGCAGAGTCATCATTTTATGAATAAATTACATGTTCTTCAAGGATTGATAGAGTTGAAGTCTTATGAAGAAGTTGAGAAGTATATAACCTATTTAAAACAAGATTACCATGAAAAAAAATAGGTCATATTACTGAAAATATAAAAGTACCATCAATAGCTGGATTTTTACTTGCTAAAGCACGTGAAAGTCGAAATAAAGATATCCAGTTAGTGGTTGATTCAGATTCATTATTATATCAACATACTGGTTTAGAAACAATATATAATGAATTGTTAATTATATTAGGCGTACTAATAGATAATTCAATAGATACTTTGGAAAAATAAAAATGATGGAAAAAAATAATTGTTTATCTTTATCTAAATCTAGAGGAAAAAAAGTTTTATTATGTTCAATAGAAGATAATGGAGCAGGAATTAAGGAAGTGGATAAAGAAAGAGTATTCGAGAGAGGATATTCAACAAAAGGAGAAAAATAGAGGGTACGGTTTAGAGGCCGTTGAAACGATTGTTAAGAAATATAACGGCTTAATAGATGTAGACAGTAAAGAAAAATAAGGGTACAAAGTTTAATATAGAAATACCCGTACTGGAGGATTAAAAAGTGAGAGTATTAATAATTGAAGATGATTCCATGGTAGCTATGATACATAAAGAATACTTTAATAGAAAAAGAAGTTAATTTTACACTAGACCATGTGTCATCACTTAAAGAAGCAGAATTATATTTAGAAGGTAATATACCAGATTTGGTAGTTTTTGGATAACTATTTATCTGATGGAAAAAGGGGTTAGTCTTTTATCTAAGTTAAAGAAATATCCTGTAGTTATGATTACAGCAGACTAACGATATTCAAACGGTAGAAGCTGCTTTATCAAGTGGAGTAGTAGATTATCTAGTTAAACCTTTTTACGTATGAGAGATTTTTCTCAAGCGATTAATAAAGTATTAAACTTCAAGTCGTTGATGTCTAAAGAAAAAGTTAATCAAGAAATGTTAGATGATTATTTAAGTACTACTAAAGAACATGAAGATGTTGATGAATTACCCTAAAGGATTATCAAAAAAATAACATTAAAGAAAAATTGTTGAAAATCTTTTTAAATAAAGACGAAGGATTTAATACCCAACAAATAGCTGATGATTTAGATATTTCTAGAATAACTATAAGAAAGTATTTGAACTATATGGTTAATATGAATGTGTTAAGTGAAGATGCTGAGTATAGTACTTCTGGTAGACCGGTATCTATATATAGTATTGTTTCAAAAGAAGAGTTAAAAAACTATTATAGTTTAGTATAAAATGTTGATAATAAAAAAATATAAAAAAAGGAGGATAATTTTATATTATTTTCTTTTTATATAAATATAATGAACATATATGATATAATTAAATAAATAGTTAGGAGGAAATGCTAATGAGCTTTAGTCGATAAATGTGTACTATTATTTTTTTATTAGCAGGACATGTATTAGTTCCGTTAATATTTTTAATAATAATATTTTTTATGAAAAGAAAAAAATCAAAAGGGGATAGTAAACCGATTCCTTGGACAGCGTTGCTTGTTGTACAAGCTGTTTTAGATTTTACAATTTTGCCTATTTGGATGTTTATGGGAGTATTTGTTGGTATAATGACTACTGATGCGCCAAGAAGTAGTACATTATTTGCTAATGCGTCAATGTTTGGTTCAATTGCAACTGTTATTTTAAATGTTGTAGCACTTATAATAACTACAGCAGGTTTGAATAAGCAAAGAGTAGAGGAAAATAAACAACCACTAATGTGGCTATATGTTATTATTGCTGCATATGTGCTAGTGGTTCCGGGAAGATTTTTTATAGGAATTTTCCATTAGTTTTATTGGAAATATGTGTTATTTAATAAATATATATGAGAGGTTATCACAAGATAATCTCTTTTTATATAAATATATGATATAATGAAGAAAAGGGATTCTTAAGGAGGAGATAAATCATGGGTTTTTCTTTTTTTACGGTTATATAATAATATCAATTTTTTTATATTTATAATATTTTTTTGGAACAATTTTAATTATAAAAAGCTTCAGGAGAAAATGTATATTTGAAATGCCATGGAATAAATTCCTTGTAATATCTATAATTGTCGGGTTAGTAATTTCACCGATATGTATATTTATGTGTTTATTTCTTAGTGCATTTGCTGGTAGTGCTGATGCATTGAGATTTACCGTAATAGCAAGTTTTATAACAATGATCATATACATAATAATAATAGTTTTTTTGTGCAGTAGGTAACGATAGAAAGAATAGAATAATACGAAGAAATAATAAAAATTAGTTATTATTACAGCTTTAAATAAACACTTCAAGAGACTATCAGTAAGATAGTCTTTTTCTTTTTATACGAATATTAATGTATGTTATAATATAGAAAATAATTTATAGGGAGGATAAGTAAGTAATGACGGACAATAGAATGAATTTGATATTTTATTATGGCCATATATCCGTACCTATATTTTTTTATATTATTAATACTCTTTATGAGATATAGAAGAAAACGTAAGGGATTAAATGTAAATTTAACTATGCTATGGAAAACTACTACTTGTAATTCAAGTAGTTTTAACCTGTACACTTTTTAGCAATTTGGCTTTCTATAGGCTTGTTATTAGCTGTTGGTTCTGCAATATTAGGTCTTATTGCTTCAGTAAGTGATTTAACATTGTTTGAAAAGTATACAGAATATGTATGGGGTATGCTTTTTAAGTGATGTGTTTACGGTAATCTTAAACTATGGTTCTATTTTTGATGTGTACTATAGGTTATAATAAAAATAAGAATAAGAAATAATAAAGAACCGTTAAAAGCGTTATATTATATTTTTCGCAATATTTTTTTCTTAGTATTACCATTGTTATTATTCATACCACCACTATTTAGTTATTTACTTTATAAGTCGCAGTATATTTAATATAAAAACAAGGATAGATATAAACAATTAAGTTATATATCTATCCTTATTTTTATTTATTTTGTTACAACGAATGAATACCATTCGTTATCTGAAGTTTCTTCTACTAGCTTGAATCCACGTTCTAACATTTTTTTCAAGAAGCTCATCTTTTTTTATCTTTAATAATACCAGAAGTAATATAGTAACCACCATCTTCAAGTAAGTTATATGCATCATCTAACATTAATTCAATGATATGAGCTAGTATATTAGCAACGATAACATTATATTTTTGTTTCTTTTTGTAAGAAGGCTAGCTTCTTCAACAGTTATTCTATTTTTCTAAGTTATTAAGTGCAAAGTTCTCACGTGATACATCTACAGCTAGTTTATCTAAGTCAACTGCTTTTTATTTCACCGTCTGTTAAATAACTTGCGACGATACTAAGAATACCACTTCCACAACCAACATCTATAATATTATCATGAGGTTTTACGTATTTTTCTAAGTTTTTAATACAAAGTGAAGTAGTTTCATGTCCACCAGTACCAAAAGCCATACCAGGATCAATATTGATTACATATTTATTTTCTTCATTCTCATATTCACGCCATGTAGGAACTATAACAAACTTTTTCACCGATATTTAGAATATCGAAGTAATCTTTCCAAGAATTTTTCCCAGTCGCTATCTTTAATAGTAGTAGTTTCTATTTTTGAAAAAAATTCTCCAATGTTAATATTTTGTCCTAGTTGTTCTAATTCACCTTTAAAAACGAGTAAAAGTCTCATCATCAAAGTTAAGTTCATTTATATATCCTTTTACAATAACTCCAACATCAGGGAAGTCAGTAGGACTAAGTTCAACGATAGTCCCAAAATCATCGTGTAAGTTTTCTTCTAGAGTAGTAGGATCTTCAATAGCGACCCCTGTAGAACCATAATCTAAAAAGAATAGATTCAACTATTTCACTAGCTTCATTAGTAGTATGAATAGTAATTTCAATCCAATTTTCCATTTTTTTACCTCACAATATTTATAAATTATTTATAAGTACTAAAACTATTAAAAATTTTAGTAATCGATATCCTTAAACATCTTATAATATTTTAACATTATTATCAAATGAAAAAGGGTGTAGTAAAGCTAGTAATAATAAATATATTAAAAAGCCAATAAAGATGATTAGCATAGGGTTGGTACATGTTATTAATATAGCTATATATTCATTAGAAAAAAATTGAATTTAACTTTTTCTAATTTCTCTAAATCTATTAAAAAAATCCTTGACAATACTAATGGTTTAGTATAATATAAATAAATAAACCATAAATAATTATGAGTAAGAAGACTTTTATTTCATGTTTTTAGAAGAGAGTTTAATCCATAGGCTGAAAGGTTAAATATTAATGATTGAAATAAGCAACACTTCTTGTAGAACCGAATATAATTTATAGAGGTATCAGTATTCTGATATAAATTAGGGTGGCACCACGAAATTAGCATTCGTCCCATGTAGTTTTAAACTATGTGGGGCGCTTTTTTTATTATAAAGCTTTATAACCCTTGATAAATAATCGGTTATATACTAGTATGGAATAGAATAATATATAAAAATTGGAGGAACTTATGTCAACTATTACAAAAAGAACAAGTAAATCACATTGCACATCTTTCAAGATTAGAAATCCAAGAAGATGAAGTTGATGGTTATATTGAAAAATTAGAGAAAGTTGTAGATTTATTTAATGAGCTAAATAGTGTTGATACAGAAAATATCAAACCAACTTATCACGTTCTAGATTTAGTTAATGTATTTAGAGAAGACGTAGCTCAAGAAGGTATGAATAGAGAAGAAGTTCTTAAAAACTCTAAAGAAACTGAAGCAGGACAATTTAAAGTACCTACTATCATAGAATAAAATTAGTAAGGAGATAATTTGATGAGTTTATTACATGAATCAATCGAAAGTTTAGAAAGTAAACTTAAAAAAATAAAGAAATTAAACCTAGTGATCTTGTTAAAGAATCATTAGATAGAATTAAAAGCTACTGAAGATAAAAATCGGTTCATTTATTACAGTAACTGAAGAAGTAGCACTAAAAACAAGCTGAAGAATTAGACCGTCGCCAAGAAGCGGGAGATGTAGAAGGAAATTATTCGGTATTCCAATGGGAATCAAAGATAATATCGTAACTAAAAGATATCCAAACTACATGTGCTTCTAAAATATTAGAAGGATTCAATCCAATCTATAGTGCGACAGTAATGGATAAATTAAATGCAGAAAATCCAATTTTAATGGGTAAATTAAACATGGATGAATTCGCAATGGGTGGATCTACTGAAACATCTTACTACAAACTTACACGTAACCCACATGATTTAGATGCCGTACCTGGAGGATCAAGTGGTGGGTCAGCAACATCTGTAGCAGCTGGACAAGTAAGCTTTGCATTAGGTAGTGATACTGGTGGTTCAGTACGTCAACCAGCTTCATACTGTGGTATCGTAGGATTAAAACCTACTTACGGACGTGTATCACGTTTTGGATTAGTAGCATTCGCTTCATCATTAGACCAAATCGGACCAATGACACGTACAGTAAAAGATAATGCGCGTGTATTAGAAATCATTTCAGGTGTAGATGCACATGATATGACTAGTGCTCCTATAGAAGTACCAGAATTCAGTAAGATTATTACTGGTGATATCAAAGGTAAGAAAATTGCTCTTCCTAAAGAGTACTTTGATGCAGGTATCGATGAAGATGTTAAAAAAGCAGTTCTTGATGGAGTAAAATACTTAGAAAGTCAAGGAGCTATCGTAGAAGAAGTAAGCCTTCCAAGTACAGAACATGTTATTTCTACATACTACGTAATAGCGTCTGCTGAAGCAAGTTCAAACCTTTCACGTTTTGATGGAATTCGTTACGGATATAGAAGTCCAAACGCAACAAATTTAGAAGAAATCTACAAAAAAACTCGTGGAGAAGGATTTGGAGCTGAGGTTAAACGTCGTATTATGTTAGGAACTTACGTATTATCTTCAGGATACTACGATGCATACTACAAAAAAGCACAACAAGTTCGTACATTAATTAAACAAGACTTCGATAGAGTATTTGAAGAATACGATGTAATTATTGGACCAACTGCTCCAACAGTAGCATTTAACATTGGAGAAGAAATCGATGATCCAGTAACTATGTACGCAAATGATATATTAACAATTCCAGTGAATATGGCTGGTTTACCTGGTATTAGTATCCCATGTGGATTCAAAGGTAAACGTCCAATCGGTATGCAAATTATTGCAAAAACCATTCGCAGAGTCAACACTTTTATGATGTAGCGTATAACTTTGAACAACACTACAACTTACACGATAAAAAAATAGAATTATAATAGGAGAAACAAGATGCATTTTGAAACAGTAATTGGACTAGAAGTCCATGTAGAATTAAAAAAACAGATTCAAAAATATTTTTCACCATCTCCAGCTCACTTTTGGTGCAGAGCCAAATACTAACACTAACGTAATCGACCTAGGATATCCTGGGGTACTTCCAGTAGTAAACAAAAAGAGCAGTAGAGTGGGGGAATGAAAGCGACTATGGCTCTTAATATGACAGTAGCTTGCGAATCAAAATTTGATAGAAAAAAACTACTTCTATCCAGATAACCCGAAAGCATACCAAATCTCTCAATTTGATCAACCAATTGGGGAAAAATGGTTGGATAGATATCGAAGTAAATGGCGAAACAAAACGTATCGGTATTACACGTGCTCACCTTGAAGAAGATGCTGGTAAATTAACTCACAAAAATGGTTATTCACTAGTAGACCTTAACCGTCAAGGTACACCACTTATCGAAATCGTATCTGAGCCAGATATTAGAACACCAGAAGAAGCGTATGCTTACTTAGAAAAATTACGCTCAATTATTCAATATATCGAAGTATCTGACGTTAAAATGGAAGAAGGTTCAATGCGTTGTGACGCGAACATTTCTATCCGTCCATATGGTCAAGATGAATTCGGTACAAAAACTGAGCTTAAAAACTTAAACTCATTCACTTTTGTTAAAAAAGGATTAGAGTACGAAGAAAAACGTCAAGAACAAGTTATTCTATCTGGAGGAATAATCGAACAAGAAACACGTCGTTTTGATGAAACTACAGGTGCAACAAAACTAATGCGTGTTAAAGAAGGTTCAGATGATTACCGTTACTTCCCAGAGCCAGATATCGTACCTATGATTATCTCAGATGAGTGGATGGAAGAAGTAAGAAAAACTATTCCAGAACTTCCAGATGCTCGTCAAAAACGATATCAAGAAGAACTTGGATTACCAGCATATGATGCACACGTACTAACATTAACTAAAGAAATGTCAGATATGTTCGAAAAAACTGTATCATTAGGAGCTGATCCAAAATTAGCGTCTAACTACTTAATGGTAGATGTGAATGCATACTTAAACAAAGTTCAAAAAGAACTTAGCGAAACTAAACTTACTGCAGAAGGTTTAGCAGGAATGATTAAATTAATCACTGACGGAACTATCTCTAGTAAAATCGCTAAAAAAGTATTCGCTGAATTAATCGAACATGGTGGAGATGCAGAGAAGATCGTTAAAGAAAAAGGTCTTGTACAAGTATCAGACAGTGGACAATTATTAGCTTGGGTTAACGAAGCATTAGATAATAATCCAAAATCTATTGAAGACTACAAAAACGGACGTGACCGTGCTATTGGTTTCCTAGTAGGGCAAATTATGAAAGCTTCTAAAGGTCAAGCCAACCCGCAAATGATTAACAAAATGTTATTAGAAGAAATAGCGAAAAGATAATTGTAAATAACCTCAGAACATTCTAAGTGTTCTGAGGTTTTTATGAATTGTATAATAAATCCGAAACAAGGAAAATCTTTGTTTCGGGTTTTAATTATAAAAAGTATAATAAATTTATTGACATACGTATTAATACGTAGTAATATAAAAAGTGTCAGGAGGTTATTTTTTTATGCCGATGACACAAGATGAAAATGGTTAAACTGTTGAAAAAGCATGGCTTTATTTTTACAAAAAAAGGCAAAAGGTTCTCATGTAAAGATGACAAAAACCTGGACAGTTTAGACCAATCATAATTCCTAAAAGGTGAATTGAATAAATTTACTGAAAAAGGGGATATTAAAGGATGCAGGGTTATTATAACCCTCATCCACTATAAAGAGGTGATTGTATGTTAATTAGCTATCCTGCGATTTTTCTATTTTAATAATGAGGGCGAAAAAAATCTCATCATATAATGTATATTTTTCCAGATATTAATGGTTCTGGTACTCAAGGAAAAAGATATACCTGAAGCTATGAGTATGGCTTCTGATTACTTAGGGATAATGCTTGCTAGTTATATTGAAAATGGAGAGAAACTACCAGAGGTAAGTGATATAAATAAATTATCTATTAAGAATAATTATCCATTTAAAGATGATCCTGAATTAAAAAGATTATTATGTATTTGAAAAATCTTTTATTTCAATGGTTGTTGTTGATTTAGAACAGTATTTAGATAGTTCTACTTTGGTAAAAACATTGTCTATTCCTAAGTGGGCTAATGATGTAGCAATAAAGTATAATATTAATTTTTCTCAATTGTTAACAAATGCAATAGCGGAAGAAACTATAAAATATGATTAAAATGTATGAATATCTCTAGGACTAAATATCCTAGAGATTTTTATACTAAATATAATAAAGTGCACCTTATAAATTTAGTTTTTCACTAAAAATTTAAGATGCACTTTTTATTTTTGTAGTTGATATTTATTTCCAATATATTTGAAAATCCTTACTGTGGTATTTTTTTATATATAAGTTTATAAAAATTATTTTTAAAATTGAATAATGGCTTTCAATTTTGATAAGTATCTTTTAAAAATTATATAGATATAATTGACATTAAGATTTTTGTAGTAGTTATTCATAATAACAAGTTGATTTTTTTATACTTAATTTATAATAAAGTTGAAAAATAAGTATAACTTTAGGTATAATGAGCTATAATATAAAAACTTTATTTAAATAAAAAAATTTCAATATAATTTAATAGGAAAAAAAGGTGAAAAAAATGACTACTTATAAACAATCGAAGAAAGAAGAAGCTCGAATAAAAATTTGGAAGAAAGCTATTGAAGGATTAACTATTAATAGGTCTAAAAGTGCTATATTGAATGAAAAAGATTATTCATAAAATGAGACGATACATCTTAAAAAAATCGAAGTACACATCGGATAAATTTAAAGAAGATAAATCAGTAATAAGTGGCTTTTTCTGATTTTTCTTAATCAAGTTAACTCTACTAAAAAGCTGATGAATTAAAGGTTATATATTTTTGTGGTCCAGAACCTGAGAATGACTTGGATGTTATGTTAAGGTATGGTATAAAAAAATAGAGAATGTTTGGGCAATAGAACAAAAATAAAAAAATTTATATGAGGAAGCAGTTAAAAATGCTAAGACCAAGTATCCGAGTTTGAAGGTATATAGATTAAAATTCAAAGAATTTTGCGAAACTTTTTCCTAATCATAGATTTGATATTATTTATCTTGATTTTTACTCAAAGTTTATTTTCTCTTGATAATGTTTCAACAATACATTATGTTTTTTTGACTATGGAATGCTTAGTGATATTGGAATATTGATTACTAACAATGCTGTGCCTTCTGATGAAGATAAAATTAAGAATGAAAATGATTATTTAGAAATATTAAGCTCATTTATTGCAAAAACAAAAATCTTCCGGAGTCTGCTGTTCTGGGTAGAACTAATTGTTTTTGAAGCACTTGGTGCTGAAAACCTTGATAATAAAAGAAAATTTAGTTAAAGTGATTAAGAATAATTTTGATGGTGCTTATTCTGCATTTTTGTACAACGTATCCTATTTTTTTATGCAAACATTGCCGCTCCATCTTATAGAATTTTTTTAAAAAAATGATTTAATCAGTAATAAAATTATAAAGAAGAATTTTCAAATAGACACTGAAATGAGTGAAGAACTTGGAAAGTATTTTTGTACAAAATTTGACAAATTCATGGAAGGTTAAGGCGACTGATGTATGAAGTTAAAGAATCAGGGACTATAAGAACTAGAGCAGATTCTATAAAAATATGGTATGACCTGATGAAATATTTGGATGAAATAAACAGTGAAATTTTAACAGAATCTTTTATAAAAATATTAACAGTACCTATAATTTAATAGAAGTATTTAATGATTACTTTTGTGATATTACATTTATAAACATGTTAATTCAATTTTTCTTTATACCAAGTAGGATATCCTATGCACATAAATTACTTACAACATGAAAGGTTCTTTTATCAAGCAAAAGACACCATAATGAATGTTGATATTTTTCACCCTTTGATTCATGTAGGGCTATATATGATTGGTTTCCATTATTTGAACTTTTTGAAGATAATATTAAGATAAATGAAAAAGCAGATTATTTTTCAGATGTTGTATTGATTTAATTAGTGGAAAGCAAGGAACCCTGGGCACCTGTTCGAAATTATATAGGTGGATGTCATGCAATTTTGTGTACATGAAGAAGGTATTGAAATTGAATACTTTTACGGTTTTAAAAGCTAGGGAAGGTCTTTAATTGCAAGTAATCATTGATTATTATAATAAGGTACTTTTAGATTAGTAACGAAAGAATTTATTAATTGGAGAGAAGGTATCATATGTTCTTTTAAAAATATTTTTAGTTTTAATAATATCTAATATTTTTATTTATATTTGTTAATTTATTAGTATTGAGTCTTTTTATGTTTCATAAGCATTAACCGAATTACTATTATTTTTAATGTTAAGGAATTATTTCTGTTGATCGGGGAACATAGTATACTTAAAGTAAAAAAAGTGCACCTTATAAAATTAGTTTTTCACTAAAATTTAAGATGCACATTTTTATTTTTTGTAGTTGATATTTATGTCCAATATATTGAAAGATCCTTACGGTATTATTTTCTTTTGGAGTATTTACTCTAAAGAAAAAAAGTAATGATCTCTTTTATCTTTTGATTTATTCGTGACTAATCTGAAAAAGTTACTATTGTTATTCATCATTAAACTTAAAAATATCATCAGTTAGAAATGTTAAAGGAATGTTTAAAGCAGAATATTTATAGAAATCTTTTTCAAATTTATCATAGTTACTACTGAAATAATCAAACTGGACTTCGTGTTGATTTAATTTATTCATAGTCTAATTCCTCTGCGATTGAAACTTTTAATATGTCTTTTATGTCTATTTGAATAATAGTATCTTTTGTTGTGAAGTAAATATAGTTGTTTTTGGAAGTCTGTTACTTTTTCCTAAAAACGGAGCTATTTGTTTAGTCGTATATAGGTATGCTAAGCCTTTAAAGAAAAATAGCTGATTTAATAATAAGCGTTTTTCAGCTATATCCATTATTATAGAAAAATCTATAGTATTACCTTGAGTATTAATAGCTGTAGTATGTTCCGAAATAAAAATCCCATCCATTTTGCCATACCACGGTCAACATATTGCCTAGCTGATTTATAGGGTAAGTAGCTTCTATTAATCATGATATCCCATCCATACCACCAGCATGACCACCAACTAGTTTACTTCGCTCTTTAACACGAGAGCCTTCCATTAAAATACTACCATTTTGAACGGCTAAAAAGCCGTATTTATCACGAATAGAATCAAGAGTTTTATCAATTTTTTCTTGTTTTTCTATAGCTTTAATATCATCAAAAGAGAAATTATAGTAATATTATCATCGACTAAATTATCATATCTTACAGCGATAGAACGAACAGCACCACCAGTATATTTTTTCTAAAAAGTGCTAATACGTGTTCTGTTAGTTGTTTTGTATTTTTGAGTAGGTTTAATTTTTGAGATGCAACAAGAGGTCTTTTTTTCTTCTCTATGGCTATAACTAATGAGTTATATGTACTGACTTAGCTTTCTTTCTAGCACGTCTTAATCTTATAGCTACCTGTTCGGCCATTTCTGATAATACTAGTTCTATTTGTGACTTAATAGTATAGTCTTTAGGTAAAACTTGTGAATTTCCAAGTCCCTTTGATTTTGGTTTATACGGAACGGAAGGTTTGCTTTCATCAACACCATTAGCGTGAAACCAAAGTTGTACGCCAATAATACCAAATTCCTTTTTTTAGTATATCGGGATTAGCATTTGCTAAATCACGTATAGAATATATTTTTAATTTATTCAATCTTTTTTTCAGTTCTTGAACTAATTCCCCAAAAATCAGTAAGAGATTTTATATTCCAAACCTTAGTTTCGACATCTTCATAAGACCAATTAGCTCGCATAGTATTAGTCTTTTTAGCTTCATTATCAAGTGCTAATTTAGCAAGTAGTGGATTAGCATTACTCATACCAATAGTAGAGAAAACACCCGTTTTTTTCCAAATATCACGCTGAATCTTTGCACAAATAATATCTAACTTTTCACGTCTAGACTTAGTAGTATCTTTTTACAAAAATAGTTTAGTGATTGTGTTAAATCGATAAAACCTTCATCGATAGAGTAGGGATGAATATCCTCATCAGGGACATAGTTTTTTTAGAACATTTAATATCTGAATGTTCTTTTTCAATATATAAGTTCATTCTAGGAGGAACTATAAGTGTTTTTCGACCAAGATTCAACATGTTGGATATATTCAGGAGTAATTTTCATACCAAAGCGTTTAGCATTGTAATAAGAAAAAGTTCTATCATTAATATTAAAAGGTAAGTCATAGCTGCGACCAACATTATTTTTACCGAATACTTCTTTGAAAACAGGTGAACTCGCAAGAATTAAACCATTGCAGTTATCAGCACGACTCATAACACAAAGTGAAGTAGTTAGGGGATTTAATCCACGTTCTACACATTCAACACTGGCATAAAAAGATTTCATATCGATAAAAGCAATATCAGAATGAGGTTCTAATGTGTAATCGATAATTCCCATAGCTACACCTCACTAATAGGTCTAAAGCTCTTAGTGACTAATCCTACTATTCTTACTTCATCGATAGGGGCGACAATATCATCATATTTATCATTTAATGATACTAAGCGTACTTTATCTTCTTCGATATAGACTTTTTTAATATAAGTTTCTTCATTGTACACTACGGCATATATTAAACCATCATAGTCAAAACCGGTTTTCTTAATAAGAGCTACATTACCGTTATGATACTTAGGTTCCATAGAATCCCCATCTATCCAAGAAGCAATATCATAGTCATACTCATTATTGAAATAAACAGTATCGAATTCATAATTCTCATCATAGTAGTTACCTAGACCAGCAGATAATTTCGCATGGACACGATATTTATATAACTGAGAAAAATATAGCTCATTGGCTACTTTTAGAAGTTTTTGCTTGTTAATATCATTTAGTTGTAAGTATCTGTTGACTATTTCGTACTCAGATTCAAAATAACTAGTCTCAACATTAAAATAATCGGCTAACTCTTCTAAATTCTTTTTATTAGGTACGAATTTTCCTTTTTCCCAACCATTATATGCTGAACGAGTAACACCAAGGTGCTCGGCAATAGCTGTTTGCGATATATTATATTTTTTTCTAAGAGCCTGTAATCTATCTTTCGAAAACATATTAGACCTCCTTTCTAAATATTGTCAAGTTATAACTTTACAAATTAATTATAAAACAAAATAAAAAGAGTGTCAAGATTAGATAGATAAGAAATAATTAATAAAGAAATATTGCTAGTGCAAAGTATAATAATATATAATTATAGGAGTGATTATTAAGATGATATAGATAATTTTTTTATCTAAAAAGGAGATATTATGAAAGAGGAATTATTAAAAAGCAATCCAAAAGGTATAAATATGTTTTTATCTAAAAAAAGGAGACATTATGAAAGAAGAATTATTAAAAAAGCAATCCAAGGTGAAAAATAGTGAAGTGTTGGATCCAGTTACGAAAAGTGTATGGGACTTACGAGGTGTAAGTGAAGAAGAACTCATAGCAATAGCAAAAGAAATAAATGAAAAATTAGGATATGAACTATTCGATGATTTAGACTACGAAACACTAATAAGTGATTTTTCAAAAGTGTCTCGTGAAAGATTTAAATACGCTATTGAAAAATCAGAGTTTCGTAATGATAGATTAGAAAAAGCAGTTAGAGAACATAGTGATGATATACTAGTAGATGTAATAAAAGCACACGAAAACTTCGACTCTATGGAATTACTTGAAATATATAATCTTACCTTTGCGGTAAATAAAAAAACTAGGTTATAGATTATTTAGAGATATATATTCATATAGTTTAAAACGAGACTTTGAAAGAGTCAAAATAGCAGTGAAGGTATACAAAGAAGAAGGGAAAATAGTTAAGTTTATGAAGTAGTAATTCGTTGAGTGCAATTAATCTAGAGTAAAAATTAAATGGGGAATAAATCATGCTTAAATTAAAAAAAGATTAATAGAAAAAAATGTAGGAGAGATTTTGAAATTAGAGGTTTTTGATAATCAGAAAAGTTTCATAGCTCCAAATAATATTAGTATTATAGAAGCGTATTTAGCAATTGTTGAAAATGGTCATGTATTTACATTTGGTATTTATAATGATGACGCACCTGTTGGCTTTTTTTAATGATAGGTTTTGATGTTAATTCAGATGATGCAGATGCTCCTAAGATTACTAAAGGGAATTATAATATATGGCGTTTTATGATAGATAAAAAAATTTCAAGGAAGGGATTTGGTAAAAAGCTATCGAGTTAGCTTTGAATTTATCAATACTTTTTCCTTGTGGAATAGCAAAATATTGTTGGTTATCTTATGAAAGTGATAATTATGTAGCACGACAACTTTTATCAGTCGGTAGGTTTTGTGGAAACTGATGAAAAAAAGACGGAGAAGAAATAGTAGCTATTCTGAAAATTATAGTAGAAAAAGATTATTTTATAGTTATATAAAAAAAGTAAAAAAAGATAAAAGAATAAAAAGAGGACTTAGTTTAAAATGGGGAACTAAGTCTTCTTGCTATAGGAATAATACTTTGAAGATTATATTTAAAAATAATTTATGATATCCCTATAATTATTATAACATAAATATGGAGCTTTTAGGTATAATAAATAGATAGCATTTAGAAAATAAAAATTTAATAACTAATGTAAATTTGTATATAAAGCGAGATACAATAGTAATAATATTACGGTTTAGAGTACATTGTAAGATAACTAATTCTTTTAAAAATAATATATAATAGAAAGTTTCAGAAGAGGTACTAAAAGTAAATAAAGATTATTTGAAATATTATAGCTAATGAATGATATTTGAATATAAGTGTAAAAATAAATTTTTATGAATTTAAACTACTAATAAATTATTGTTAATATTCCTTTGACCTTTTTAACCTTTTATGATATAATATATCTGAATATTTCCCGGAAATTATATGTTTTATTGAGAATAAAATTTTAAAAAAACGAGGTGACAAATGAATATTAATCAGAAAATATATACTTCTTCACTTAACTCAGCTAAACAAATGATAGAAGAATTAAGTAATGAATATAATAATAAAAAGAACTTATTTAATATGTTAGCAGAAAGTTTAAAAAACAACAGTGGTTAAGTGATTCGCTAAACTTAGGGATAAAAAGAATAAATGAGTATCCTTTAAATTCGCTCTCATCTACGGTAACAGCAATTGAAAAAAATCGAGTAATTTTTTATTAGTGGATAATCTAAGAAATCAACAGAGGTTGAGGATACACTAAACTTAGCCATAAGAAGAGTAAATGAGCATCCTTTAAATTCGCTTTCTTCTACAGTAAAAAGCATTCCAAAATCAAGTTTTATTTCATTAGCAGAAAATCTAAAAAAATCAACAATCGTTAAGTGATACACTAAATTTAGCTATAAAAAGAGTAAATGAGTACCCTTTTAATTCATTCTCATCAACTGTAAAGGCAATCCAAAAAAATCAAGTGGTTTTTCCTTTTCTATGCGTAGCTATAATAAAATGATTTCTGAAGCTTTGAAATATGATAATATAAAAATTCCATTGGAATCAATAACTCTTGAACTTCCAAAAGATAGAAGATGTAATACTAGTTTCTAAACCCCATATGCCAGAAAAAGTTCAAGAAGAAATTGAAATAGAATTTGATGAGTATTTTAAAGAAAAATAATGAGATTATTAATAATTCTATATTGGATATGGAAAGTATACGTAAGATTATTTTGAATCGTTATTTAAAATTTTTACTATCAATTTTAGTCTTGATGATTCAATTTTTATTCTGATGATAAGGTTTATCATCTTTTAATTAATGCAGTTTTTATTATACACCTCATTTTTCTTTTTCATCAGATAAGTCAAAATAAATTCATAGTATAAATATACATATAGAGAGGAAAAATTATATGAAATTAAATTATAATTTAATTAGAAATCTATTGCTAAAAAGCAGAAAAATCAAAAATACAACAGTTCTTTATCTCAATCAGAATTAGATAAGTTTATTAAGAAATATGGATATAATATTGAAGAGTTAATCTATCATCTTAAAAAGATTAAAAGAAGCAGATTATATTGATGTTACGATTCAATATGCTTCAAAACAAAGTGTATATTTATAAATTTAATAATATAACTTGGGAAGGGCATCAATTTTTAGATACTATTCGTTCAAACAAAGTTTGGAGTGTTTCTAAAAAAGTAGCCAGTGAATTAAAAATTAAATCGGTTTCCGCTTTTTCTCAAATTGCTATTCAAGTATCGTCTAATTTGATTAATCAATATTTATCATTAAAATAATTTTTTAAAAACTTTTGGGTGTTATTTAATATAATTGTTAGCTTTTTCAAGGGTTATTAATTTTTAGAATAAGTATTTTTAATATTTAATTTATTTTGATTATACTAGTAACTATTTGCATAACTACTGCATATTTGATTGCGTGGATAAATTTTCTGTAACTACTAAGTTAATTATTTGCATATATTTAGATTAAGATTTAAGTATCATATTAAATTAAAAATAAACGCTATAAAAACATTATCTATAATTTTATGTTATAATAAAGTGTTAATAAATTTTTAAAGGAGTAGTTATACATGACAAATTCTGTAAGTTCTACAAGATATAATGTTGCCGCTTTTTAGCGGGAGTTGGTGGAATTGAATTAGGGTTTTGAAAAACTAATAAGTTCAGAGTGGTGTATGCCAATGAAATAGATAAAAATGCTAGAATAACATATAAATTAAATTTTTCCTAATGTTTTTCTAGATCCTAGAGATATTCATGAAGTAAAACCAGAAGAAATAAAGGAAGAAAAAGTTAGATGTTATTGTGGGAGGATTCCCGTGTCAAGCATTTAGTATAGCTGGTTATAGAAAAGGGTTTGAGGATGAGAGAGGCGATTTGTTTTTGAATTGTTAAGAATAATAAAAAAACAAGAAACCTAGAGCTATTTTTCTTAGAAAATGTAAAAAAACATGGTTACTCATGACCATGGTAATACTTTTAAAGTTATAAAAAGAAGCTTTAACTGAAAATAACTATTATATAAAATGGAAAGTATTAAATGGGAAAGATTATGGGAATATACCTCAAAATAGAGAACGTATATATATAGTTGGTTTTTAGAAAAAGAATCCTATGATAAATTTGAATTTCCAAATGAGATTAAATTGGAAACAAAATTGTCAGATATTATTGATTTTTGATGTAAAAAGAAAAGAAATATATTATTATAGAGATGGGAAACAACCATTTTTATGATAAATTGAAAGATGAAATAACTAGTCAGAATACAGTATATCAATGGAGAAGACAGTATGTTAGAGAAAATAAAAGTGGAGTAGTTCCCGCGCTAACAGCTAATATGGGAACTGGTGGTCATAATGTTCCGTTAATATGTACAACATCAGGAGAAATAAGAAAATTAACTCCAAAAGAAACTTTTAATGTTCAAGGATATCCTAAAGATTATAAACTACCTGAGGACGTTTCTAATGGTCAGTTATATAAACAAGCTGGGAATAGTGTAGTAGTACCAGTGATTACTAGAATTGCTGAAAATATTTCTTTAGCATTAGATGGAGTATACATACAAAGAAATGAATCAAAAAAATGTTCTCTGGATATTCTATAATATATACAAAAATGCAAAGTCGTTTTGAAGGAGAATCATACGTTAAAGAAGTAGTTGAAACCCTTGAACAAGCTAAGAATTGTATAAAAATTATGATATTAAATTACCTATTTTAACTAGTGAAGAATACCTGAAATTAGTAAAAAGGGTGGAACTTAGAATTTTTATAGCATAGTAGAGATTTAATAATAAAAAGGGATAAGTCATGTGGTTTAATTTAAATAAAGAAGATAAACAGAATTACAAACTATTAATAACAAACTTTGCGAGCTTAAGTGAAGCTTTTTCTCAAAAAGGAAGATGAAGAAAATGAAGATTTTTGTAGCACCTATTATTAATTCTAAATTTCAAGAAACAGTATTTCAAAAAATCATTCAATGCATTTGGTGAAGATATATCAAATACATCGTTTGATGCTTCTATAATTTTTAGATGAAAAATAAATACTTAGTAGGAATAAAATCATTTGGAATTTCTTCTGGAGATCAAAAATAGCTCAATTTAAAAGTGATAGTCAATCAAGAGGTTGGATAGATAAATTCAACATTATAAGAGACAATTCTCAAAATGCAAAAAAACAAAAAGAAGAAAATGATAATATAAATAACAATTACTATTATGAATTAGCCAAAGAAATATCATTACTTAGAAATAAACGTATTGCTTCTTCGAAAGAGCAATTAAAAAGGATTTGTATATGATGATGTGACTGTTAAAATCAATCTATCATGTTTTAATGCCATCAAAAAGGAGAAAATCCTAAAATTTATGTTGGAGAAATTGATTATTTGCCGATTGATATAGAAAATATTGAAATAGAAGGGCAACGTCATTAAAAACTCCTACAAACTTCAAATTTAATGATGGGAAACACTTTTTATAAATATACGTCAGCAGATAGTCAATTATATATGAATTTTAAAAAAATAAAGATATAGTATTGGAAGAATGGGAACTAGAATATGTAAAAGACCCGTTTTATATATTTGAAAAATCTACATTTACTTTTCTAGAAAATCTGAAGAAAACAAAATATTACAAACAGTATCGTGGATGATAGCTAATAAAAGATGGGAAAAGTAGAGGAAAGTTCAGGTTTTAATGCATTTGATGGTTCAAGTAAGATTGGGAAAAGTAGTAGAGAAAAAGAGAATAAAAAAAGTAGAAAGATATCTTAGAGATAATTTTTCGTATCGAGGATATCAATTTTATAATTGATATATTAAAAATATTGATTGAAAAATACTAAAACGGCAGAGAAAAAGCAACTAAGATCTAAGCTAATAAATTTTTATCGAAAATCTAAATGATGATTATTTAACAAATGAAATTGAAAAAAATGGTATATAGACCTGTAGGAGAAGTATATATTCCTATACCGGATTCTAAAAATTTCCATAAGAATTTCCCAAATTTTTGCTAAGGATGCGGGAAAAATTAGTAGAAGGAAAATCATCATTAATTTTACCAAAGGAAGATAGAACATTTAAACTTAAGTTTATATCTTCAGGAAATGTTATAGATGCATATATTAATCAGGATTCTGGAAAGGCTATTCAATCAATTGATAGACAAGATATTCTAGGTGAATGGTTATTAAGAGGTGTATTTCAATTAAAAAGAAAGGGAATTACTAACAGCAGAACGATTAGCTGAATTACATATAAATGCAATTAGATTTACGAAATACAAAAAAATATAGAAGAAATTGGAATTGAGTTTATTTGGATTGATGAAAATAATCCTCCAGAAGATGCAATAGGATGGGTTGCAAAAAAATAAGATATTAGATATAAAAGAAATAGCAACTAACAAAAAAATCAAATAATAATAAACATCTAAAAAAATTGCCGAAAAATACTGATGATAGTGATTATTTTTGTTAGTTCTTATTCTTTAAAAATATATTTATTTTTATAACGTATTTTTCTAAAGAAGATGAATTTGGAAAGTTTGAGGAAAAAGAATGAGCATAGTATTATTGAAAGCAACTGAATCTGACATGAAAGAAATATGGGAAATGCAAATTGAAGCATTTAAAGATTTATTAGAAAAATATAAAGATTATGATATGAGCCCAGCAACTGAAAGTTATGAAAATATATTGAATAAATATAATCAATCATGGACAAAAGTATTTCTTTATTGTAAAAGATGACAACAAGGTTGGGGTAGTAAGAGTTATTGATAAAGAAGATGGAAGTAGGAAAAGAATCGCTCCTTTATGGATTATGCCTCATATAGAAATAAAGGATTGGCTCAGTTAGCTATAAAAAGAATTGGAACAATTATATGGTTCTAGTCATTGGGAATTAGATACTATTCTACAAGAAAAAGGTAATATCTATTTATATGAGAAATTAGGTTATAGAAGAATAGATAAGATAGAGCATATTAAAGATGGAATGGATATCGTATTCTTTCAAAAAGATTAGGAGAATTATATAAAGTAAACATTATTTCCCTTTTCAACCTTCCTTTTTAGAGTTATAATATAACTATCAACACAACAAATAATTCATTTAACCATGGAGGTAAAAGTATGAACAAAGTAATAGAAACAATGATGAACCATCGTACAAGAAGAAGTTTTGTAAAAAGGTAATGAACTACCAAAAGAACATTTAGATCAAATTATTGAATGTTCTAAAACAAGCATCTAGCTGGATGAATGGTCAACACTACAGCATTATTGCTACAACAGGGGAAACAAAACAAAAAAATTGCTGATTTAATTAGAGAACAAGCTCCAGGTAATGCAGCTCACATCGAAAAGTTCTGCAGCATTCTTAATATACTGCTTAGACTACAGCAATATTAAATTATCATTTGATATTGAAGGTGGAGAGTTTGATATTTCTAATCAGTATGAACCTCTATTAATTGGTTCTATGGATGTTGGTATTGCGATGCAAAACGCTGCATTAGCTGCTGAATCATTAGGATATGGTATAGTATTTTTGTGGTGGAGTGAGAGGTTTTGCTAAAGGTATTTCTGAATTATTAAATATTCCAGAAAAATGCATTGTTCTTATGTGGACTAAGTATTGGTGTAATTGATGAAGAAAAAAATCTACAGAAAAAGTTAAACCAAGATTACCACATGAAGCTAACGTTGGATACAATGAGTTTCCAAAAATCTAATGAAGAAGTATTAAAAGCATATCGTCAAACTATGATTGACTTTGCGAAGCTCGTGAAACTAAAAACATGGACTAAGAAATTCGCAGACTTCTATGCTAAACCTTCAGGAATAGAAGCTGTAACAAAAGAATTATTAGAGAAAAAAATGGGTTTGTTAATAAAAAAATAATTAAGACAAAAAAATATAAGCACTGTTTATGTACGCTATAGTATATAGACAGTGCTTATATTAATTTAAGGAATAAAATGTAAAATCAAAAAAATAACCATCCTTTTTAGGGATGGTTATTATTAGTTTTATTATTATAGAGAAGTTAGAACGTTAGTCCACCTAATACAACACCTGCTGCATTAGGAATAATTAAAAATCCAGTCTTTTTTTGGTTCTTTTTGTCCAACCATAGATAACCCAAATTAGGCAAGAAACTGCCGCAAATAATGGTTGGAAAGGCTGAGCTTTTAACACCATGTAAGTTCGAAATAATTTGTGGGATGTAAGCAATAAATACAAAAATCCCAATAAACGCTCCAATTGAGCCTACTATACGATTAATTTTTTTGTTTTGTCATAAGATACCTCCTATATTACAATACAACATATTGAAATAAGATTCAAGAGTTTTGCATTTAGTTTTCATGAAATTATAATTATCGGTAGTTTTTTTATAATAAAGTTTATATCCCTGTTAGAATCTATAATTACTTATATAGATACAATTGGAGCAGGTACGATTTAGTATATACTAAGTTAATATTTATTTGAAAAGCAGTGTAAACTAATAAAAATTTTTCACGTATGTATATTTTTAAATAATATATAGTTAAATAAAATTAGAGTATTTCTATTAATCTAAGTTAACATATATATTATAGTTATTGATATAATAGCTATTTTTATTTTTTTAAAAATTTTTTTAAAAAAACTATTGTCAAAAAAAGGTCAAACATGCTATAATTTATTTAAGGTCAAAAAAAGGTCAAAACGTAATTTGACATTAAAATAATAAATTTGACGGGCATAGACCTACTAAAAAAATAAAAAGGAGATTTACAATGGATATTAATAGTTTTTACAAATAGTGTGAAAGAAATCTTAGCGAAATCTTCCGAATTTGCAACAGAGAAAAAGTCAAAAGTATTACGAGTGAGATGTTTATAAAAGCAGCACTTACTGGTAGTAACTTATATAGTGATATTTTTAGGAAGAATTAATATTGATAAGGAAAACTTACTTCGTGAGTTAAATCACGAAATATCAAAAGTAAGTGGGGTAGAAGGCGATAATATAAATTATGCTAGCTACCTTAGTAACGATTTAAATGCCTTATTAGTAGAAGCTAACAAATATAAAGATAAATATGAAGATAAATTTATATCTTGTGAACATATAGTTCTAGCAAGTTATGTAAAAAAATAGTATAGTAAAAAAATATGTCGATAAAGTTGCTACACTTAAACAAGTAACTGAAGTTATCGATGGTATAAGAGGAGGTAAGAAAGTTATGAATGAAAATCCAGAAAACAACTACGAAGTATTAGAAAAATATGGACGTGACTTAGTAGAAGCTGCACGTAGTGGTAAAAATCGATCCAGTAATTGGTCGTGATGAAGAAATAAGAAATGTAATTAGAATATTATCTAGAAAACAAAAATAACCCAGTATTAATCGGGGAACCTGGTGTAGGTAAAACTGCGATTGTTGAAGCTTTTAGCTCAACGTATCGTTCGTGGTGACGTACCAGAAAGCTTAAAAGATAAAACAGTATTCGAATTAGATCTTACTAGTTTAGTCGCAGGTGCTAAATATCGTGGTGAATTCGAAGAAAGATTAAAAGCTGTATTAAAAGAAGTTAAAGAACAAGAAGGTAAAATAATACTATTTATTGACGAAACCACATGTTAGTTGGTGCAGGTAAAACTGACGGTGCAATGGACGCAGGTAACATCTTAAAACCAATGCTTGCTCGTGGTGAACTACACTGTATTGGTGCAACTACACTTAATGAATATCGTCAATATATCGAAAAAGACTCTGCGTTAGAACGTCGTTTCCAAAAAGTTCTAGTTAAAGAACCAACTGTAGAAGATACAATATCTATCCTACGTGGTCTTAAAGAAAGATTCGAAGTTTATCACGGTGTTAAAAATTTCTGACCGTGTTATCGTAGAAGCTGCAGAATTATCTAACAGATATATTACTGACAGATTCTTACCAGACAAAAGCTATAGACTTTAATCGACCAAGCTTGTGCTACTATCAAAAACTGAAAACTCATCTAACCCAGCAGAGTTAGATACAATCAATCGTAAAAAGTAATGCAACTTGAAATCGAAGAAAAAGCTTTTAAGTAGTGAAGATGACGAAGTATCACAACGTCGTTTAGAAAACTTAAAAGAAGAATTAGCAAATCTAAAAGAAGAACAAAATAAACTTCAATTGCAAGTAGATAGTGAAAAAGAAAAAAATTATCTGCGGTAAAAAGATCTTCGTGAAAAAAATCGATAGAGTTAAATTAGAATTAGAACAAGCTCAAAATAACTATAACTTTAGAAAAAGCTTCAGAATTACAATACTCAACTTTACCAAAAATTACAAACGTGAGTTAGAAGAATTAGAAGAAAAATCTAAACATGAAGATTATAAATTATTAAAACAAGAAGTAACTGAAGATGAAATTGGCTTTTATCGTAAGTCAAATGACAGGTATTCCAGTTACTAGATTAGTAGAAACAGAAAAAAGAAAAAAACTACTTAACTTAGCTGATACTATTCATGAAAAAGTAATAGGTCAAGATGAAGCTGTTGAGAGTGTAACTAATGCAATATTACGTTCTCGTGCAGGTATTGCTGATCCAAATAGACCAATCGGTAGCTTCTTATTCTTAGGACCCTACTGGTGTAGGTAAAACTGAGCTTACTAAAGCTTTTAGCTCTTAACTTATTTCGATGATGAACGCAATATCGTTAGAATAGATATGAGTGAATATATGGAAAAACACTCAGTCAGCCGTTTAATCGGTGCCCCTCCAGGATACATCGGTTATGAAGAAGGTGGACAACTTACTGAAAGTGTAAGACGTAATCCATATAGTATAATCTTAATGGACGAAATAGAAAAGCTCATCCCAGATGTATTTAATATCTTACTACAACTATTAGATGAAGGTACTTTAACTGATTCTAAAGGTGTAGTAGTAGACTTCAAAAATACAATTATCATTATGACTTCTAACATTGGTTCATTAGAATTATTAGAAGAAGTAAAAGACGGTGTTATTTCTGAAGAAACTCGTAAAAATGTTACTAACCAACTTTACGGATACTTCAAACCAGAAATACTTAACCGTATGGATGACATAATTATCTTCAAACCATTAACTGAAGATAATATTAAAGGAATTGCTAATAAACTTCTTGATGAATTAGTAAGACGTGTTGCAAGTAGAAATATTGAATTAACATATGATGAAAAAAAGTTTCTGCTTGGGTAGCAACTGCAGGATTCGATATGAAATTTGGTGCTCGTCCACTTAAACGATTTATCCAAAGTCAAATCGAAAAATAAACTATCAGTTGAATTAATACGTCACGGTATAGAAGATGGAATGAAAATACATCTTGATTACGTAGATGACCAACTGAAAAATTGATATAAAAATAATATATATAATTCAAACCTCGAGTTAATCTTGGGGTTTGTTTTTATGTACTTTTTTTATAAATATATTTTGTAGTATAATTGAAAAGGAATAGTAATAAAAGTAAATTTATTAAATGGAGGAGCAAGTATGAAAATTGCGGTTATGGCTGGAACGCCTATTGATTCTAAATTAGGTGAGAACTTATTAAATTCATATGGTTATAATGATATTGTCTTAGTACCTATATCTAATAATCCAGTTGAACAAACAACATTTCAATCATTAAATGATAGTGAAAAGAGAAAAAAATAATAGTAGAAATAATAGAACAATTAAAAAGAAAAAAATTGTGAAGTTATCTTTTATATTGTAATTCATTAAGTTCAGTAGTAGACTTTTGATAGATTAGCTACTGAGCATAATATAAGAAATAGTAACACCCATGCAGATGTATAGAAACCTTGGTTTAGAATATAAGTATTTAGCTGTAATGGCAGCAAAACTCACATGGTTTAACAGGTGTTGAGAATAATCTATATGTATCAAATCCAAGTTTACGTGTTTTAGGGATTATCAATGTTAGAACTGGTAAAAGCTATAGAAGAAGAGAAATCGTCCAGAGAAAATAGTTAAAGACTTTAACTTTGAAGTGTTATTTAACTATTTTTGAACAAACTAAAGTAGAAGCTGTTGTACTAGGATGTACACATTTTCCCATATATAAAAAAAGAGCTAGAAAAATTACAAATCTACCAATTATAGATGTTGGCATATTTATGATTAATAGTATGAAGAAATAGTTAAATTGTTATAGGAAAAAGGGTGAGTAAATTAGTTTATACCCAGAAAATATACAGTTTAACGAATGTTTAAAAAGGAGTTAAAGTAATTATGGAATTTGAAAAATATAAGTATCACTATATATTTGATGATGTGCTAGGACTTCGTATAGTATGGGATAGAGGAAAAGAACATTTTAGTTATTTTTGTAACGGAAGAGTTGGCAGAGAAGTCAAGAAAATCAGATAAAGATGCATTAGAGGTAATGTTTTATTTAGAGAACAAAAAGATGGCCAAAAAGAAGGAGAATTAGAAAACTATAACAAAAACAGATGTTAAAAAGAGTATGTAGGGGACCATGGTTTTGTAGTTTATGAAGAAAAATGGGAAAGTATGAAATAGAAATAAAAAAAGACTATGGTGAGCGATAAGACCAGTATTCTACCCAATAACTAAAGAGCTCAAAGAAAAAGCATTTAAATCACCAAGAGATGGATACGAAGTCGTAATATATGCAGAAACAGGACGATGGCCCTTAAAAGATCAAGACGAGGTAGATAGAGAGATTCTTTCGAGAATATCCTGAAATTCATTCTGAAAAACCCTGAATTAAATAAAAGAACTATTTTCAGAAGAAGAGTTTAATCACTTAGTAGCACTAGGAAAAGAAAGAAAAACAAAAAAGAACAAGAAAAGAGGAAATTAGAGAGAATCCTGAGCTTATTTTTATGGGTTTTCAGAGAAAGAAAATATGTTTTCTGAAGAAGAAATAAATCGTTTAGAGGTACTTATGAAAGAAAAATAAAAAGTTCGCAAAAAGAAAATAAGAAAACGATGCGGTATATTTATAGCGATAATAAGCGATTCTGATAGGAAGTTTTATAGCTATTATAAAGTAAATAATAGAAATGCATTTGAAGAAATGTATAATTCGTATTTTAATATATTACCACTTAGTGCTATAGATAATATGCTCCCAAATAGTACCTTTAACTAGACATCAAACAGAACAAAAGTATTAGAGTTCTAAATTATAAAAATAATACAGATAAAGATAAAGTAGAAATTTCATTAGTGAATAACTTAGATAGAAAAAGTATCTCAATAATTTCTTCTAGTTATATCTCTGAAGACGTATACTAGATATAAATTATAGATATGAGGTAGATACTGAAAAATTAATTAATTATGTTAGTTTCCGTGTAGAAATATTCCTAGTACTGATGACAAACAAAAAGCAAAGAAAAAGAACTACTAGAAAAATACAATATTTCAAAAAGAATACCTACAAGAAAAGTCTGATAAACTATTAGATACTGTACTAACGGACTGGAAGAGGTATAGTATAGCTCATATTCAAAAGACAATATGGGAAGACTAACAATAGAGAAAGATGAGTTTTAAAATAATAAATATATTATTGATAAAGAAAGTACAGGAGGACTATGGTATGCTAGACCAGGAACAGATTACTTTAAGATTAGCATCGTATAGTTAAAGATTATTTTGGAGATAAAAATGTAAAAATTAAGAGCATTTGAATCAGATTATAACACTGAGGTAGGTATTTATCCGCATATAAGATATTTAGTTTATAAAAGTTGGGAACAAAAATTTCTATAGTCAATTTAGAATATGGTGGAGCTATGTCATATGCGGTAAATATTGAGACTATTATAATCTTAGATCACTAGTCCCTTATGCGATAGCTGAAAGTAGAATATCTTTTAATGATAGTAGTGAGGACATAAAAATCGTTAGAAGTATTAGATGAATATTTAATTTGGCGAATGACAGATGCACAAAAGAAAACATTTGGAATACCCTTAGACAAAGAAGTGTTAAGAGAAGATTAAAATAAGGTTGTAACTTTGCTTTTGAGTTACAACCTTATTGTCATAATTACTCAATAATAGTATAATAAGAGCAAATTAAAAGAGACTAGAGAGTAACTGAAATAGTAGTAAATCAGTTTGCACTCAGGAGAATATACAGTTGAAAAAGTATTTGAAGGAGTGTTAAAAATTGATAAAAATGAAAAATATAAATACCACGGTATAATGATAGATGGTACTGAATATAGTATATTTTGGTTTTAGAGGTAAAGAACAATTAGTTATGACGTAGGAGTTGGCGGAAAAATCAAGAAAATCGGATAAAGATGCATTAGAGGTAATGTTTTATTTAGAGAATAAAAGATGGCACAAAGAAGGAGAATTAGAAAACTACATAAAAAACAGATGTTAAGACATATGTAGGAGATGGATTTTTAATTTATGAAGATAATGGCAACTATGAAATAGAAATACCAAAAGATTGTGGTGAGCAGCTATAAGACCAGTATGCTATCCTATAACCAAAGAACTCCAAAGAAAAAGCACTTAAACCTCCTGAAGATGCGAATAAGGTCATAAGTTATGTTGAATCTGGGGTTTGGCCGTCAGATGATCCAAATAAATCTACAAGAGAGTTTTTAAGAAAAACGTCCAGAATTTATATTTTATGATTATGAAGAAAATAAAAACTATTTTCAGAAGAAGAATTTAATCACTGTAGTGTCTTTAGGAAAGGAAATACAAAAAGAAAAAGAAGAAAATAAATAATGCTAGTTTAAAGTTATTCTTTAAAAGAAAAGATAAGTTTTTAGCTTTCCGTTTAAGTCATATCTTCTATTTCTAAATAAAAGTGAAAAATAATTTAATTTAATGGAATAACTCATAGGTGATTATAAAAATGAAAGATTGTTATGATAAAAAATATTTACGAAAATTATTATTAAATTATAAAATAAGAACTGAAATAAAAACAAGAATGGGAAGAGTAATTTTGTTAGCTATTCCTTTTTCAGAGACGATGATAGATAATATATTTATTATCTGCTGATGATAACATAATATGGAGAGTTGAAACTAATAAAACAGTTCCCGATAAATTACCTTACGAAAATATGTCTATTTCAAAAAGATAAAAAGTAAGATTTATGCTACTGACTTTTACGGTAGACGAAGTATAATAGATATTCAAACAGGGATATAGAAGATACTGATTGTGTTAAATAGAAATAGGATATAGTCATATGCTTTACATCGAAGTGTGATAATAAATCAATTATACAAATGTAACTATACAGATAGAAATGTATACAAAGGAGTATTGAAATAGCAATAGAGAAATAGAAAACTATAAAAATCATAATATTATAATAGATGATAATGAATATACTATTGCATGGTTTAGAGGAAAGAGTTTTTAGTTACGAAGTTATGAAAAGCTTAGCAGAGAAATCAAGAAAATCAGATAAAGATGCTTTTAGAGGTAATGTTTTATTTAGAAAACAATAGATGGCCAAAAGGAAGGTGAATTAAAAATTATAATAAAACTAATGTTAAGACATATGTAGGAAGTGATTTTACAATTTATGAAGAAAAACGGAAAAATATGAGATAGGTGTTGAAAAAGAGATAGGGGGAGTAGGAATAGGAGAAGCATATTATCCAATAACAAAAAGAATTAATGGAAAAAGCATTTAAATCAGACAGGGATGCTTATGAAGTGATAATATATGCGAAACAGGAAGTTGGCCAACAAATGATCAGGATGAAACAGATAGAGAGTTTATACGAGAATTCCCAGAATTAGTATTAAAAACCCCTGAAAGATGTAAAAACTATTTTCCAAAAGAAGAATATGAACACTTAGTGAAAATTGCAAAAGAAGAACAAGAAAAAGCTGTAATACCTGAGGCAGTAATAAATCAACTAGCTCCAGATAATATATAAAAAGTGTATGGAGGAGTATTGAAAGATGATAGAAATAGAGAAATATAAGAATCATGATATCGTAAAAATGGAGATGAATATCGAATTATATGGGATAGGGGAAAAAGTATTTTGGGTATAATGTAACTGAAAAGTTTGCAGGAAAAATCAAGAAAATCAGATAAAGATGCATTAGAGGTAATGTTTTATTTAGAGAATAAAAGATGGCCAAAAGAATATGAGTTAGAGAATTATAATAAAACAAATATAAAAACATGTTGGAAAACCAATTTATAATATATGAAGAAGACGGAAAATATGAAATATCATTTGAAAAAGAAAGTGGAGGCGTATCATGGGGGATGTATGCTACCCAATAACAAAAGAACTAATGGAAAAAGCATTTAAATCAGATAGAGATGCTTATGAAGTGAAAATATACGCAGAAACGGAAGTTAGCCAACAAATGATCAGGACGAAACAGATAGAGAGTTTATACGAGAATTCCCAGAATTAGTATTAAAAATCCTGAAAGATGAAAAACTATTTTTCAAAGAAGAATATGAACACTTAGTAAAAATTGCAAAAAGAAGAACAAGAAAAAGAAGAAAATAAATAGTATATTTTTGAGTTATTATTTAAATTAAAAGAAAAAGGTATAAATTTTAATTTGTACCCTTTTCTTTGTTTATATATCAGATAGATAATAAAAACATAGATTTTAATTTTAGATGTGAAAAATAAAATTAAATTTTTGATAAATAGTATAATATATAGTATAATATAAAAAGTAAAAAGATAAAAAGGAGCTAATATGGATTTATTGCAAAGTAGTAAAGAACAAGCTTCAGGAGCTAGCAACTCAACTAATAGGTGCTAGCAGTGGTTTAAGCAATGTTAGATCTGTTACAAAAAGATTCAGAAACCACAGTAGCCGGAAATACTAAAGCTCAAAGTAGTGCTGATTTAGCACTAGCTACTGGCCAAGAGCTTCAACAAGTAATTCAAAATATGTGTAATAATATACATAGCCTTGCCGCAGAATTTGAAGCTATGGATAATGCCTTTGAGTAAAGAATTACAGCCTAAATATTTACCCTAGTTATTAATTACTGTGAGGATTAATTAATGGATAATAAAGAAGAGTATATTAAAAAGGAGACTGTTAGAAGAACAGCTAGATGATAATAAAAAAAGAAGTTAAAAACTCGAAAGATTAGAGGAACTAAACAATAAAGAACAATATCGAAGTCATAGATTAAAAAAGAACAGTTATATCATATATTTGGAAGAGAATATAATAGACATATGGATAATATAAGTTATTGTGAGGAGCTATAGAAAAAATCTGACAAAAGAGAAAAAATACACTTCTAGATGAGGAAGCTGATTTGAAAATTAAGTACAACAAATTAAAAATAATTATAAGATATTAGGAGAATGTATGAGTATAAATATGATATTAGGCTCTGCTCAAAGCCAAACCAATAGTATAAAAACCTTACGACAAGTCAAATAGGAAGTTATCAACAAATACAACAAGCATTATCAAACTTTATGTTTCAAACAAATAGCTTGCAAGGTGCAGCATATGATAGTGCCAAAGCTTATTGTGGAAGTGTTTTATCTCCACTAATTGATGGATGTATATTATTAAATAAAGCTATTGAAAAAGCAAACGAGGAATATATAAATAAATATACGAGTGAAGTATATGGAGACTCCCTAAAGCAAAGTGATTTAGAAAGATTAATTGATGAGACAAAAAGCCAAATTGCTTTGAATGAAAATCTATTGAATGAGCAGTTTGAACAAGATCCAGTGGATTTAAATGAAGTAAGTAATTTGCAAGAAAAGATAGATAGTTATAGAAAAATTCAACGAGACTTGGAAGAAAAGTTAAGTAAGCTACTAGCGTTTGATGCGAATTCTGTTAGTATATTCCAAGAAGTAGATGTTTTAAGTTACTCTGTTGCACAAGGGATTGCATTAGCCCAAAGAAGTTGGAGTCCAACACTAAAAACATTTATGCTACCTGGCAAAAATGAAATGGGATGGGTAGGTACTATCAAGGAAATATGGGAAAAAAATAATAAAGCAAATAACAATAAATTATCAAAAAGAATGATAAATAGTCAAATAAGCGCAGAAGAATATGATAGGAATGTAGCATTCTATTCAGGATTACATGGTAAACCGATTATAGGTGCAAGTGTAATACACAATGCAAGTTCTGAAGAGAAAAGACTTAGTACTAGCAATATTACCTTGGATTATGCCAGGTGGCTCATTAAGACTAACAATGTTATCGGTGGAACTTTAGGATCTATTAGACGGATTGGTTTCAAAGATAAACCATCAGATGTTATTAAAAATGGCATTTGAAGTAGTTTTGCTTTTGTTTAGTCACCCTAGGTGTAAGTTTATTAGGTAAGGGAGCTAAAGTAAAAATTTCTTTTAAACCAGGTAAAAATGCTGAAGATAAATTAGTAAAAAAATGTTAAGAATGAAAGTTTAAAGATCAAGAAATAATTTATCTCAAAGAAGTTCTATAAATCATGTTAAGATAGCTGAAAATGGAATTGATGGAGAATTAAGCCAACAATACTTTTACAATGCTAAAGAATTTCCAAGAGAGTTAAAAATATCCACGTGATATGATATTAAACAATACAAATAATAAAATAATAAATGTACTGAGAAATGAAAAATAAGCAATACTTTATGCAAAAATACTACAAATGAACAATCAAGGCTACTTTAATCAAATCGAAAAAGAAAAACTAAAAACACAAATAGTTTACGGTGAAAAAGAATTTCTAGAAGAAATGGCTAAATATCCACGTGCCAAATATAGACGATGAAACAAGGCGAATGTTGATAAACATGCGCAAAGAAGACAGGTTAGAACCTCATAAATACATAGATCCAAAAGAAATAGAAGCACATCTAAAAATATTTGAGGAAGAAGGGGTAGCGAAGATTATTAGTTGGGAACAGCTTGAAAACGCTAAAAATCGATATGGAGGGGCTATAGGACCAGAAAGTGGTCAATACGCAACATCAGAGGTAATTATTGAGAAAGCAATTAAAGATCTGATGGGGATCCAAGAAAACTAGAGAAGTTAATAGCCTTGGATAAAGGATCGTTAGGAGAAAATCCAGTAGTTATAAAACCTAAAAAAATAAGCTTTTTAGAGTTTCCTAGTGGAAATGAAAAGGGGGCAAATTCTTATTGGAATCCAGGGGGCTATACATCAGGGGGAATACCTGAAGTGGTAGTTAATCAGTTTGTATCAGGAGAATATACATTTAAAGAAGTATTTAAAGGAGTGATAAAATAATGACAGGAATTGAAAGTTATAAAAATCATGGTATTTCGATAATTGGTGATGAGTATTATATATTTTGGTTTAGAGGTAAAGAACATTTTAGATATAAAGTAACACAAAGTTTGGCAGAGAAATCAAGGAAATCAGATAAAGATGCATTAGAAGTAATGTTTTATTTAGAGAATAAGAGATGGCACAAAAGAAGGAGAATTAGAAAAATTATAACAAAACAGATGTTAAGACATATGTAGGAGATGGATTTTTAATTTATGAAGAAAATGGAAATACGAAATAGAGATACAAAAAGACTGTGGAGGAGCAGCTATAAGACCAGTATGCTATCCTATAACTAAAGAACTCAAGGAAAAAGCGTTGAAATCAGATAAAGATGCGAGAAAGGTAATAAGTTATGTTGAGTCGGGGGCTGGCCTTCAGATGATCCCAATAAATCCACAAGAGAGTTTTTAAGAAAAACGTCCAGAATTTATATTTTATGATTTTTGAAGAAAATAAAAAAACTATTTTCAGAAGAAGAATTTAATCGCTTAGTAGAACTAGGAAAAGAAAGAAAAACAAAAGAACAAGAAAAAAAGAAAAA
>BNJU01004957.1_pt1 | contig 55506 bp, 62 predicted proteins | sample 8539281 | NCBI WGS metagenome assembly BNJU01 (sample SAMD00202456, study PRJDB9452) | human saliva metagenome | isolation source: human saliva | place: Japan
CTTTGAGCAAAAGAAGATGTTTTCTTTGAAGAAGAGTTCCGCGCACTCGGGCGTTCCCCGTGCAAAATGTGGCGGCAGAGGACGGCAGTCAGCGGACAGAAGGAGCTTTTGACCCTCTCTTCTCGGAAATCACAACTATGCCATGGTCTGCGGGCGGAGTTTCGATGCTTCGCGCCGTGCATGAGAAGGTCAGAGGGCGGACAGTTCAGTTTTGAAGAACGTATGGGTTGCGGTTTCGGAGCTTGTATGAGGTGCAGCAGGAAAATGAAGTCGGCATGAAGCGCATCTGCAAGGACGGACCGGTATTTGCATGGGAGGAAAATCGAATGGTAAGCATCAAAAACAAGGCTTTCGGGAATTGAGCTGGACAATCCGATTATTCCTGCCTCCGGCACCTTGCCTTCGGAGAAGAGTTCAAGAGATCTACGACTTAAATATCCTCGCTCCATTTCCTTTAAGGAACGACGGTGGAGGAGCGTCCGGGAAATGCCCCCACCGTCATGCCGGAGTGTCCGGCGGTATGCTGAATTCCGTGGGACTGCAAAACCCCGGTGTGAAAAAGGTCGTGGAAGAGGAGCTTCCGCGCCTTGGAAAGCTGTTCAAAAAACCATTGGTTGCGAACATTTCCGGCTTTTCGTTGGAAGACTTTGCCATTCTTTCCGAAGAGATGGATAAGGTGGAAAATGTCGGCATTTTGGAAGTGAATATCCTGCCCGAATGTATCCCACGGGGGTATGGCCTTCAGAACGAGGCAAAGTCCGTGGAAGCGGTTTGCAAGGTGGTAAAGGAGAAGACGAAGAAGCCGGTTTACATGAAATTGAGTCCGAATGTGACCGATATTACGGAAATGGCGAGAGCCGCAGAGAGCGGAGGGGCAGACGGTCTTTCGCTCATCAACACGGTGCTCGGCATGCGAATCGATATTAGAGAAGAAAGCCGGTACTGGCAAACAAGGTCGGAGGCTATTCCGGACCTGGCATTTTCCCGATTGCCGTCCGTGCCGTCTATGCGGTACATCAGGCAGTGAAGCTTCCTCTTATCGGAATGGGCGTGAATCAGCCGTGCGAGGATGTTCTGGAAATGATGATGGCAGGCGCGAGTGCGGTGGAAGTTGGGTGGAGAATCTTGTAATCCTCGAGTTTGTAGGAAATCATCACGGAACTTCCAATACTTTGCGAGAGACTGGGATTAAGGATATACAGGATATTATCGGAATTGTTTAGTTAAAAGCAGTTTAGTTCTATAGAAGAGATAAACTGAATTCGAAAACATAGAAGGCACAAAGTCGAATTCAAGATAAATCAATGAAAATATATAGATAAAAATGGGAAGGAGCCAAAATGGGAAAGGATATTTGCGGTAGCGCTGGATTTTTCCGAGCGGAGAGAAGAGCATAGCGTTTTTGGATTTATTTGCAAGGAAGAAAAAGAAAGCCCTATGTGAAAGTGGGAATGGAGCTACAGCGAGGACCGGAGATCGTCAGGAAAATAAAGGAGGAGAGGACATCAGATTTTTCTGGATTTAAAGCTCCATGATATTCCGAATACCGTAAAGGGAGGGATGCGCTCCTTACGAGACCTCGGTGTGGATATGACGAATCTGCACGCGTCAGGAGGCGTGGAAATGATGCGACAGGCACTTCGCGGGCTTTCTTTCGAGGAGGGAGAGAACGAGGCTTCTTCTTGCAAGGCGGAAAAGGAAAGCTCAGGCTCTACGAATCGGAAAAATCGTCCTCTTCTTATTGCGGTAACCCAGCACACCTCTACGGACCAAAGGTGTATGGAGGAGGAGCTTCTCATTAAGGAAGAGCTGAAAAAGGTGGTGCTCCACTACGGACAAAATGCGAAGACGGCAGGGCTCGACGGTGTGGTTTGCTCTCCTTGGGAAGCAAGAGAAATCCACGAAAAGCTGGGGAAGGATTTCTTAACGATTACCCCGGGGGTTCGCTTTAAGGGCGGTGACATAGGGGATCAAGAGAGTCATGAGTCCGGCAGATGCGAAAGACGCGGGATCGGACTGCATCGTTATGGGACGTCCCATTACGCAGGCGGAAAATCCGGTAGAAGCCTATCGGGAAGCGGTAAGACAGTTTTGCGACTAAGAGTCTATGAGCGAAAAAGCAGCCTCGCAGAAATAGAGCGAGCCGGCATCATGGAAGAATAAGAGTAAAAACAAGTTTACATAGCAGGAGGGAAAAGATGAGAAAAGAAGAAATTGCAGAAGGTTTATTATCCATTCAGGCGGTATTTTTAAGACCGAAGGACCCCTTTACTTGGAGCATCGGGAATTCATTCTCCCATTTATTGTGATAACCGCTTGACCCTCTTTTTCCGGAGGTGAGAAGAAAGATTGAGGCGGGGCTTGCCGAGCTTGTGAAGGAACATTTTCCGGAGGCAAAGGCGCTTTCGACGTCTACACGGTGATTGCGCATGCCGCTTTAACGGCGGAAATCCGGACCTCTCGCCATAAGGGCTGTGAGAGGCTCTGCAAAGGATCACGGAAGACAAAACCAGATTGAAGGAAAGCTCACTCCGGGGGATCCCGTAGTCGTGGTGGAGGATCTCATATCTACAGGCGGATCCGTCATCGAGTGCGTGAAGGTCTTAGAGGAAAATGGAGCCAAGGTACTCGGCGTGGTGAGCATTTTTACCTACGGGAATGGAAAAAGGGAAAAAGAGAGCGAGGCAGAGGCAGATAAATCATTCTCTGCGACTTGGACCTCTCTTACCGGTAGCTGTTGCAAAGGGCTATATCGAAAAGGAAGAGGAGGCAAAGCTCCTGCACTTTAGAGACAACCCCTCCGATGAGTCATGGATGACGAAGTAGTGCCGGATAGCAGGGCGTTTCCGGTGGAGGAAGAAGCAAGCGTTAGAACAGTAGATAGTGTTAAGAGTAAATCCTTGAAAAAGGATTCTCTATAGATGACATTTAAATATAAGAAAGGGTAAAAGGATGGAGAAAAATCGTAGTATCATTAACATTTTGGATCTGAGTGCTGAGGAAATTAATGAGCTGATGGCTTTTGGCGGATAAGATCGAAGCGAAGCCCGAAGACTATCGGGAACGTTGTAAACACAAGAAGCTGGCGACTCTGTTCTTTGAACCGTCTACAAGAACAAGACTTTCCTTTGAGGCGGCTATGCTGGAGCTCGGCGGTTCCGTTCTCGGTTTTGCAGGAGCTTCGAGTTCTTCCGCGGCAAAGGGAGAGAGTGTAGCCGATACGATTGAGACTGTTTCCAACTATGCGGATATTATTACCATGAGACATCCGAAGGAGGGTGACCGGTTGCTAGCGTCAACCCACAACGGTTCCGTTCATCAATGCCGGAGACGGAGGACATTTTCACCCGACACAGACCTTGGCAGACCTTCTGACCATTCATAGAACCTACGGAAGAGTTGACAACTTATGCATCGGTGTTTGTGGAGACTTGAAATTCGGTCGTACCGTACACTCCTTAATCGACGCATGCTCCGCTACCCGAATAACCGCTATGTTTTTGATTTCCCCGAAGAGCTTCGTCTTTCCGGAGTACGAGATTGAAATTAAAGGAAGCCGGTGCGGAGTTCAGAGACGACGGACTGGAAGGCTCCATCCCGGAGCTCGATATCCTCTATGCGACGAGAGTTCGAGAGGCGCTTTTTAACGAGGAAGACTACCTTTCGCTTAAAGGACATCTATGTGCTGACTCCCGAAAAGCTGAAAAATGCGAAAGAAACGATGGGAATTCTTCATCCGCTTCCCCGTGTAAACGGATTTCCGTTCGAGCAGATAGGATAAGCGTGCAAAGTATTTCTATCAGACACTTTGCGGAAAAGCAGATGAGAATGGTCACTGATTTTGAAGCTTCTCGGACTGGATAGTAAAATCTAGATTTATTGATTAAAGATTGTACTTCCATTCATATACTCTTTTCTAAAGGCGCTCTCGCTCGATTCCGAAAGAGCGGCACTAAGCCTCGAGCTTCGCTGCGCTTGCTCTCGGCAAGTGCCGGCGTCTCCATACGCTTTATCAAAGAGTATATGAACAGAAATTGTAAATCCACAATAAATCTATCTTTATCATGTAACTAACGATAATAGGAAGGAAAAGGAAATCATTATGAATATAGATGGAATTGAGAACGGTATTGTTTTAGATCATATTAAGGCGGGAAAGAGTATGCTGGTGTATCAGTATCTGGGACCGCAGAATTTGAATGAGTCCGGTGGCACTCATTCAGAACTGCTCTTCCGAAAGATGGAAAGAAGGACATTGTAAAGATTGCGGAGAATATTGACCTTGACTGTAAAAGTGCTCGGCTACATCGATCCGGGCATTACCGTAAACTACATTCGGGACGGAAAAAGAGTGGATAAGGCAAATCTTTCTCTGCCGGAAACACTGAAAAATGTCCTGCATTGCAAGAACCCCCGTTGCATTACATCTACGGAGCAGGAGCTTCCACAGGTATTTAAGAAGATTGAGGAAAAAGAGGCAGTATCGTTGCATTTATTGTGATACAATTGCGAAGAACGATGAATTTGAATAAACTATGCTTTTTAGAGGAAAGGTATTCATAACGAAAAAGGCTATGGAAATGCTGAAATCAGGATTCAGCTAAATCCACTTCGAAACCGTAGTTTTGGAAGTGGATTTTTATGGAGAAAAGGATATGAGTAGTTTTCTTTTTTAGAACGGAGAGGGCAGGGATTTTGATGCCTCTGTCTCCTTACCGGGAAAATACGGAATAGGAAGTTTTTCAAAGGAAGCAAGAGAATCTGTTCGTTTTTGAAGGAGGCAGGCAGAGCTATTGTGGCAGATTCTACCCATGGGACCGACAGGCTACGGAGATTCTCCTACCAGAGCTTTTTCGACCTTTGCGGAAACTCTTATTTTTATTGACCTCGATACCTTAGTGGAAGAGGGCTGCTTTTGGAAGAAGAGCTCGACCTTTCTTTTTCCGACTCGGAAGAGCGCGTAGATTACGGAAAAGCTTCCAGCTTCGTTTTTCCGTACTGGATAAAAGCGGTAAAGCGCTTTGGCAAGACTGGAAGCGGAAACGGAATCCGAAAGGAAAGATAAAGCGGAAGCTGAAATGAGAGAGAACGGAGCTTAAACCGTTCGCAAAAACCGATGCGGAGGTGTTTTTCGTTCAAGGCGGAGAAAGAGGCATATTTTGACTTTCCTTTCGGACAATGCGCATTGGCTCCCGAGTTATGCTGAGTTTATGGCGAAGAAGCTGCCTTATTCCGCCGATTTTCATAAGGTCTGCCAGTATCTTTTTACAAAACAATGGAAGAGCCTGAAAGACTATGCAAATAGCTTAGGGATAAAGATTACTCGGAGATATCCCAATCTATGTATCCTGGATTCTTCCGATGTCTTAGATCACCTGCACTTTTTCAGCTTAAGGAAAATGGAGAACCCTCAGCGGTTGCCGGTTGCCCTCCCGATGCCTTTGCGGAAAAATGGACAGCTTTGGGGAAATCCCTCTATGCGTGGGAGAAGCACGAGGAAGAGGGCTACAAATGGTGGATTTCCAGAATGAAGCATTGCTTCTCCTTTATGATATTGTGCGCGTTGACCATTTCCGCGGCTTTGATGAGTATTTTTCCATTCCCTACGGGGATGAAAATGCAAAGCGCGGACATTGGGAAAAGGGCGGGTATGAAGCTTTTCAAAGCAATGGAGCAGGCTCTTGGAAAGAAAGAGGTTATCGCGGAGGACTTAGGCTATGTCACGGAGTCCGTGAAGAAGCTCGTTAAAGATAGCGGTTTCCCCGGCATGAAGCTTCTGGAATTTGCCTTTGACCTCGAGGGAGAGCGGAGATTACCGTCCGAATACCTGGACGAAAAATACGGTCTCTTATACGGGAACCCATGACAATCAGGTTTTAAAGGACTGGTTTTTGGAAATCCTTCCGGAAGACCGGGAAATGGCGGCGGACTACAGCGGTAAAAGTGTGGAAGAGCTTCTTAAGATGGATTATGTTGACTTCTTTATCAAAATGACCTTGGACTCGGTTTCCAATACGGCAATGATTCCCATGCAGGACTATTTGCATAAGGGAAAAGAAGCGCGCATCAATACACCTTCCAAGCTTGGCAATAACTGGAGCTACCGCTTTGCAAAGGAGGATTTCTCCAAGAGCGTGTCGGAAAAGATTCGGAAAATGACGGAAGAAAGCGGTAGACTTGAGCTAGAGTGGCGTTTTAGGAAAATGCGTTTTTTGCGTAGCCGTGTCTTTCAGAGGATAAGCAATAAAGAGCTTGCAGAAAAAAAGGTTTAACGATGTTTAAAAATGCTTTGTATTATCAAGAGGAAAAAGAGAGTTATAAGGCAAAGGTTCTGTCCTGCCTAGTTTTGGAAGGAAAAGAAAAGGCGACATGGGAGAAGAGTGGGGAAAAAGCTTTTCCTGCTCTTTTTCTTCTGCGCTTTCCGAGAGCCCTCTATCCGGAGGGAGGCGGACAGGCGCCGGACAAGGGGACGATGACGGTGCAGAGTTGCTCTTTGCGGAAAATATGGAGGACGAGTATATCGTACATCTTCTTGAAAAAGGCATTCCGGAAGGAACAGAGGTGCTTTTAAAGGTAGACTATGCCTATCGAAGAAGACAGTCGGAAAATCACAGCGGAGAGCATATTTTCGCAGGGCTCATCAGCAGTCGCTTCGGCTACAGCAATGTCGGCTTTCACATGGAGCTTCTCGGGGACAATCCACATGTTACTGTGGACTTTGACGGAGAGCTTTCGGAAGAGGAACTTTCCGATCTGGAATCGGCAGTGAATGCCGTGATTCGGAAGAATCTTCCGATAGAGGAGAAGTACCTAGAAGAACAGAATATAGAAAAACAAAAAATTGAAGAACAGAATAATGATGAGCAAGATATAGAAAAAGAATCTAAAGGAGAAGAGCTTGGAAAAGGGCGAGCAGTGTTTACTAAAAAGCAAGAAGATAAACCGGAATTCCGTCAAAAGAAGGCTCTTTCCGGTGCGATTCGCGTAGTCAGTATCCCGGGAGTGGACAGCTGTGCTTGCTGTGGAACGCATGTGAAGAGGACAGGAGAAATCGGGCCCTTTAAGCTTCTGTCCTTTGAGAAACATCGTGGCGGAACAAGAGTTTTCCTGCTTTCCGGAGAGCTTGCTTTTTTGGACACGCAGAAAAAAGAAAAGCTGCTTTTCAAGGTATCCCGTAAGTTAAGTACCGACTATCAAAGTCTTTCCGAACGGGTGGATAAGCTGAAGGAACAGACGGAAGAGGAAAGAGGAAGACGAATCGCGCTTTCCCTGCAAGCGGTAGAACTGCTTGGAAACACGTATAAGAAAGAGAGGTATAGGCATATCCAAGAAAAAGCTGTTCTTTCGGGAAAGCCTCCCCTGGGTGAGGGATTAGAATACTACGGAAACAAAAATCTGGCAGTCTTCCATTTTCCGGACTTTGAGATGATCCTTCTCAATAAAGCTTGCGAGAGCTTAAAATCCTATGTGGATACAGATTTCTTTTGCTTCTCAAGAAGAGAGAGCAGGGTGGCAGTTTGCGGGAGCCGGACAGGCAGGATTTTTGGAACGGTTTAAGAAATGGAAAGAGGAGGGGCACTTTTCCGGAGGGGGAAAGGAAGAGATGCTGCAGGGACGCTTTCGGGGGAGCAGAGAAGAACTGAAAGATTGGATAGACAGTGCAGAATAATCAGCACTGTCTTATTTTTCGTTAAAAATAGACGATATAAAATCACAAACGAGTGTATTAATAAAAAGTACATGAAAATGAATGCTAAAAAGCAAATCATGCAGTACAGGAAAAGTTTTAAAAATTGTACAAAAAGAATAAGGGAGAGGCGTGAGAAATACACAAAGCTGTATAGGAGACAGGCGCCTAAGTCATCTCGTGAAGAGCGGACAGTAGAGTATGATGATAGTGTTACTATCGTCAATAAGGAGGATGAAAGACAGTATGAAAGAAGAAAAGGCTAAAGCGTCGAAGAACGTTGTCATTCAGGAAAAAGTAATAAAGAAGAGAAAAAGAAGAAGCCTGAGTCGGAGAATCTCTATCCAGCTTTTTAATAATGGCTATCCTGTTTGCCTTAATGAATGGTGCCGTATTTTATATTTCAGGAAAGGCCTTTGGGAAGATTAGACATGATTCCCTCTATGCTCTAACAACTTTAAACGCAAAGAAAGTAAATCAAATTGCGGACACCACAAATCATTTGGCCAATGCCTTGCTTCACAGCATGGAAAGATACGACAGTATGAGGGCGGAAACTGCAGTACAGGAAAAACAAAGTCGAGTTCCGAAGGTCGGGCAACTTAGTGAATCGGAATACGATGAAGAAAAACTTTGCCATAGATACAATTCAGGATGCTTTATCCGCAGATCCGGTATCGCCGGTGCAGGTCTTTTTCTTTGAACCGAATGGCTTTTCTTCCTCAATAAAGGACTATGCCTTTTTCGTACAGAGAAAGGGAGAGACTGAAAAATACGAGATTTTAAATGTGGATTATAAAATCTATGGCGGCGGAGTTATGGAATATTACAGTAAAATAGAAGAGACAAAGGCTCCTTTTAGAGTCTTCCTTTTGACAGTGATTTTTCCGATGAAAATGTTTTTGTTGTGGCGAAACCGATAGAAGCACCGCTTTTATCGGCGCAGTAGTCATTGATTTGAAAGCGGAGGTCTTTAACGAGCTGGATATGAGCGATTGGTAGAAGACTACCTCTTCTTTTGATGTCACTGCCCAAAACGGAGACTTTGTATTCAGTAATAATCCGGAAGCCGCCGGAAAGAATCTGAGCGACTGGATCCAGAACGCAAAACATCTGATTGAGCTGATGTCAAAAAGAACAGACATTCTTTGATCGGGATTACCGTCTGTTCGTACTTTATTCCTCTTCACTTTGATGGAGCAAGTGGTGGGTACAGATTGCCATGCAAACAAAAGATTATGAATCACAGATGCGGAATCTGCAATATATGATGGTAGTAGCGGAGTTTATATTGTTCCTTGCGGTACTTTTTGTCATTACCATTAGTATCAAATTATCCTTAAAACCTTTGTCAAGCATTGCGGAAAGCGGCAGAAGACTTGCAAAAGGTAATTTTGATGTGGAAATCCAATATTCTCATAATGATGAAATCGGAGAAATTGCCGGAACGCTTTCGGCTATTGTAGAGAGCCTGCGGAAAATCATCTCTGATTTGCAGGAGAAGCTGAATGCTATTTCAGAAGGAGATTTCCGGCGTAACAGCAGCAATATTGAAGCCTATGTGGGAAATTATGCACCCTTGGCAAGCAGTATCGCAAAAATTCAAGATTCCTTATCGGAAACTATAGAAGGAGTGAAGAGCTGTTCCACAGAGGTAAGAAACGGAGTAACGCAGCTGGCTGAAAGTGCAAGCACACTTTCGCAAGGTGCGACGGAACAGTCCCAAGCGGTAGACACTCTTTCTGTTCGTATGGGTGAAATTTCGAAGGGTGTGGAAGAGAATGCGGAAATGGCAGACCATGCCAATAACCTGCAAGGAGAGACTCGGGAGGCTGTATTACGCAGCAATGAAAAGATGCACGATATGCAGGGAGCAATGATGGAAATTACACATAAGTCCAATGAAATCAGTAAGATTATTAAGACGATAGATGACATTGCTTTCCAAACCAATATCCTTTCCCTAAATGCGGCTATAGAGGCGGCAAGAGCGGGTTCGGCAGGAAAGGGCTTTGCTGTAGTTGCAGATGAAGTAGGAGAGCTTGCCCAGAAGTCTGCGAAGGCCGCACAAAGCACCGGTGTACTGATAGAAGAGACCATTGATGCAGTGGAAAAAGGGGCGCGTATCACGGGTGAAACGGCAGAAGCGCTTTCTATCGTTGAAAAAAGCAGTGAAAAGGTAAACGAGTTGATTGCGAAAATATCCGGTTCCTCCGAGCTGGAGGCCGATGCAATCTCGATATCGTAGACAGCATCACTGAAATATTGAATGTAGTAGCTAAGAATACTGCAACAGCGGAAGAATCCGCAGCCTGCTTGGAAGAACTGTCTCGCACAGGTTCATACCTTGAAATGACTTAATGGATAAATTTAAGGTAAGCGCAACAATGGCAGTGGAGTAAGAATAAGCGAAAGTCAGGAATAGATAGAGTGGATGTAAAAATAAAAACTTCTTTATGCTGTGGAGGGCCATAGCGGGCACGCTCTCGCTAACCTCGCCACGTGGGATACTAGGCGAAAAACAGCATTTCATTTGTTTTCGCGAGCACCACGGGCTCAGATTACCCCGCAACGGCCTCCACAGCACCAGCGTCGTTTTTGATTTTTACAGCCACTTAAACTGATTCATTTTAGCTGCAGCAACTTAGCCGATATAGATCATGCGCCTTCAAAGAGCTCTTTCGGCATCGATACCATTTATCTTTCGTGGTCCAGCTTTTCTGTCTCTTTTCGATTTGAACTGATAGCAGTTTCCGTCATATTGGAACTGGCTGAAATCATTGAGATAATAGTTGTTGCCGTATTCACCTCCGCTGACTGTATCCACATATTTTTCATCAATGATTCGCATTTGCATGGTGGCTTTCATTATCGCTGTACATCAGTAAGAGATAGGAGCCGGCAGGAATAGTTCGTCTTGCAAGACATTCCGTTTTGATCCACTTCTTGTGCGGAAATGTCCTGAAGAGCTCGTAAGACACGATTACTGGCTCACCCTGTAGCGGGTTTCCGGCAGGCTTCGGATAGGCATTCTCGTCAATAAGCCAAATCTATTTCACAGTATTGGTACTAGAATCTCATTTTTCTTCTCCTCCGCAAAATCCTGCGGCATCCGTAAAGCTTCTTGAATATAATGTTGTTTATCCATATATCGACAGTTTTCCAGTAGTTTTCCTTGTTGGAGAGGTCAACAAACCAATGCTCATCGGGATTTAATTCCACAGTAGAGAGGTCAAGTTCGATAGAGGAGTTACACCGTCGTCTTCATCTTTAAAAAGGTAGAGATAGTACTTTCCGGATTTTTGAGAATATAAGTCCATCCGTCCAGTCCTTCTACGATGCCGCTTTCCTACCATTTGCCACAACCGACATATTCATATAAAAAGTTACCGTCTACTTCCTGCCTTTTTAGTAAACAGGCTCTCTTTCCGTCCCCGTCCAGATCGATATCCAGATGCTGCCTTTCTAATAAAAGGTAGAACATGAGTCTTCTCCGTTTTTCGCATATTTTTCGTTAAAAAGATTCTCCGCCTCGTTAAAAATACACGGTAAGTACTATGATCTTTCAGGGATTGACCGGATGAGTTGAGGTCATAATAAACGGAAACACCCTCTGCATTGACCGTCCAGCATAGGTTTTCCCCTGTTCTTTTTACTTTTGAAAAGCGAAATCTACGGAAATGCCGCATATCCATACCTGCAGACTCTTTTTGCTCTGTTTTCCGCAAGGGTAAAGAAGGTTTTGAATCCAGAACAACATCGGAAAAAGGCGAGTCCTTTTCCGCTTTTCCGAGTCGAAATTCACAGCACTCATGAACATAGCTTGTTTCGTTTCCGGTATAATTCACAGACTTGGTCTGAAGGACGCTTACGATACTCTTATCGGATCGTATAATAAAGCTGTTGCTGTCCACTTTCGGGAGTACTGCCGGTAAAGTTTGCTACATTTCTTCTCGCTTCTTCCGAAGAGCTGCTGATATTCACCAATCCCTGCAAAAATCTTTTTGGTATGCTTTCCTCCACTTCTTTGTTGTATTCCGACAGGCATCTCTTAGTGCCGTGAATTCACTTCCTTCTTCTTTTAAGAGCAGCTTGCTGTATCCTCCCCAGTAAAAATAGTGGTAGTCGGAATCTCTATGGGTTTCTCCATCAATCAGTAAATGGGGAAGTCCCGGAGAGTTCCGCGTTTTCTGCCTTTTCTCTTCACCCGTTTCCTCTCCCGACTTTTTCCGTCTCGGCATTTCCTCTGCCGCTCTGTTCTTCTGTGCCTTTTATTCTCCGTCTTTCCGCAAGACAGCAGAATGAAAGCGAGCAGAAGGAAGATGGTTAAAACCCTGTTCTTTTGCCTTTCATCTTTTTCCTCCTTCAATCGGTTTTAATAGAATTATTCTTATCAATCAATGCTTCTATAGACTGCTCTATGAATTAAAAATAATTTATACTATCTTATCAGTTTTTACTCCTATTTAAAACAGGGATTGGCAGTGCCAATCCTGAAATGATCTTTCTCCTCCCTCAACAGAGGTAGTAAATCGAATACTTGTAAAGGAAAAATCCAATTTTTCCAAAGGAGTAGCGGTCAATGTATAAAAAAATGGAAATGGATATTGTCAATCGCGCTATACATTATAAAGCCTTCTTTCGTTTTAGATAAATTATATACTATCATTTTCCCATTTGATTTTGTGAAAATTGAAGAAAAATTCTTTGCAAAAAGAATTTCAAAGAGCCGTATAAAGAATTTCGTCTTGCAAATAAAAATTATAAATATAATGAAACACAGTAAATGAGAGTGAAAATAAATTTCATTTTTCTTTGAAAAAGAGATTTTTACTTTGGTATTTTTTTATTCTCAAGGAGAGTTAAAAATAAATAGGGAGAAGGAGTACTCCATGAATGATCGAGTAAAAAGATTGCATGGAAAGTTGATTGTTTTCGTGTCAAGCCCTTCCGGAAGAGCCTCTGCACTCTTCCTTTATCATGGGAAGGATGGCAAGGGCGGCCAAGATGACGGTGCCGGGGGATTCGAGCGAACACGAAGGAAGATATCACGAAATTCAGAAAGAAGTGGATCTTCCGATTATCGGAATCGTAAAAGAGGGATTATCCGGATTCCAAGGTTTACATCACCCCACGATGAAAAGAAGTGGATGAGCTTACGAGTACGGGGGTGAGACATCATTGCGATGGATGCCACCCATTTCGGCGCGTCCAAGTGGAAAGACTTTGGAAGCATTCTTTCAGGAAGTGAAAGCAAAGTATCCGAATCAACTCTTTATGGCGGATTGTTCCACGGTGGAAGAGGCTTTGGAGGCAGACCGATTGGGATTTGATTTTATCGGCTCCACCATGGTCGGCTACACCGAGCAGTCTAAGGGAGACCATATTGAAGCGGAGGACTTTCTGATTCTTCGAAGATGATAGAGGGGTTAAGCACCCGGTTATCGCCGAAGGAAACATCAATACACCCGAAAAAGCGAAGAGAGTGATGGAACTCGGTGCATTTTCCGTGGTGGTCGGATCTATTATTACAAGGCCGCAGCTTATCGCTGTACCTTTTGTAAATGCATTAAAAGAATGGGAGGAACAAAAAAATGAAAAAGACAGATTGCCTTAGGCATGGCTGCCGTACTGCAGCATCCGGCACGGCTGCTTGCGGAGGCGCTAAGAAAGCGGAGACTACCGGAGCGGCTGAAGAGACAACAAAAGGCTGCAGAGGAGAGCAAGGGAAAATGCAGAGGCTCAGGAGAGGCTGATGAAAGCGCTTGAGGCAGACCTTAAGCTTTTCACTTATCCTATCGGAAAAATGGGGCGACAGCGCATCCGTTGACGGATTACTCGAGAACTTCAACAAGAAGTATCCGAACATCCATGTAACGGTAGAGTATCTGGATTACACGAACGGTGACGACCAGGTCAATACCGCTATCGAAGGAAATGCAGCTCCGGATCTTATCATGGAAGGACCGGAAAGACTCGTTGCAAACTGGGGCGCTAAGGGACTCATGGTTGACCTTGCTGACCTGTTTGAGGATGAGGATTCCGCGATATTTATGAAAATGTAAAGGCTGCCTGCAAAGTCTTCCGACGGAAAAATACTATGAGTATCCGCTTGCTATGATTGCACATTGGCATGGCAATCAACAAGACCGTATTCGAGAAGGCTGACGCTCTTCAGTATATCGATGAAGATAAGCATACTCGGACAACAGAGAACTTCTTCAAGGCTGTAGAAGCGATTGAGAAGAACGGTCAGGAAAAATGTTCTTGCTGTTTACTGCGGCGGACAGGGTGGAGACCGAGGTACACGTGCACTGGTAAACAACCTTTACAGCGGAACCCTACACTAATAAGGAGCACACCGAGTATACCGGTGCGGAAGAGCAGAATGTAAAGGCTCTGGAGGCTCTTAAAAGCGGCAAAGGGAGTAAAAATTTGACCCGGCTTTAGTTGGCGGAGATGAGATTACTTTTATTTAGAAACGGAACTTTAGCAATGTCTCTTTGCTGGAACTCAGCTCAGCAGAACAACAAGGATAACGGCGAGGCCGGGAAAGACCAACAACGGTGATGAAATCATCCCTGATGCTTTTCTCGACAGATGACGGAAAGACAGAGCTTTGCGGCGGTATCTGGGGATTCGGTATCTTTGATAACGGCGATGAGAACAAAGGTTAAGGCAGCTAAAGGCATTTATCCGTTTTATGGCTAACGATCCGGAACAGGCAAAGATTTCCGTACAGACAACCGGATTCTTCCCTGTACACGAGAAGCTGACCGGCGTATATGACGGAACAGACAATGCGGAAACCATGAAGATGTTCAGAGAAGTTTATGCCTTCTTTCGGAGACTACTATCAGGTAACTCCGGGCTGGGCACAGGCAAGAACCGAGTGGTGGAATATGTTGCAGAGAGTCGGACAGGGCGGCGATGTTAAGACAGAGCTTGAGACCTTCCAGAACAATGCTAACGCAGCAGCAAAGTCCTAATATTTTCGCTCCGGAAGAAGCAAAAAAGCTCATTCCGGAGCTTTTTTTGTAAAAACTGTCATATATAAGCTTGCTGCAGCTGATTTTAGACATGATCGGTCACAGTTTTAGACCGTAGAAGAATAGGACGATTCATTGTAAAGAATAGCAGCGTATTACTACTCGTTTTAACTAGAACGAAGGAGAACTTTATGGATACCACTCAAACGAGCAGAAGTAAGATTCTTGTGCAGAGGGAAACGCGATCTGCCTATTTGTTTCTGCTTCCCAGCTTGGTGTTTTTCTTGGGATTTGTTATTTTTCCCATGATTTTATGCGTTTACACCAGCTTTTTTGATGCTACTATGGGAAAGAATGTAGCGGATAAATTTATCGGCGTACAGAACTATCTTGAGCTGTTTTCGGACGGCATTTTTCTAAAGGCATTGAAGAATACCCCTGATTATCGTACTGGTTTCGCACCTGCGGTAGCGATTTTTCTCTATGGGTAGTCTTCTCGATTTACAAAATGAAGGGGCTGAGTGCTTTCCGCCTCCGTTGCATCTTCTACCTCCTGTAGTTACAGGATCGGTTGCGGTAACGGTAGTCTGAAGTGGATAGTTCCATAATTACTATGGTTTATTTAACTATGTGGGAACCCACACGGGAATGATGGAACAGAATATCAACTGGCTCGGGGACGCAAGATTTGCCTTACCCTGTATTATCCTGATTTTTATTTACGACCTCTGTAGGACAGCCTATCGTGCTTTATGTTTCCGCACTGGGAAATGTTGACGATTCTCTTGTAGAAGCGGCAAAGGTAGACGGCGCTACGGACTTACAGCTTTTCTGGAAAATTAAGTGGCCGCAGATCATGCCTACCACTTTATATATTTTGGTTATCACCACAATCAACAGTTTCAGTGCTTCGCACTGATTCAGCTCTTAACCTCCGGTGGACCGAACCACAGTACCGATACCGTAATGTATTACATTTATTACACTGCTTTTTAAGCTGTATCGTTATGGTTACGGAAATGCCATGGGTGTAATATTAGCCGTGATTATTGCCTTTGCTCTCCGCTTTGCAATTCCAATTGGCGGAAGGAAAAAGTAGGAGGAATAGTATGAAAACGAATAATAAATCAGTTTACAGCATTATCAGTGTCATCATTCTTCTTATTTTCGGCATTTTTCTTCCTTCCCTCTGTATTGATTATCACAGGCTCCTTTAAAACGGCACAGTCCATTAACGCACCAGCCCCTGACTGGTTCCCCGAAGGAATGGGTAATGACCAACTATCAGAAGCTTTTTCCAGACAGCCGACAGCTTTATTCAGCTTCACGCTACCCGGTATGGGTAAGGGCTGCGATTTCCTTCGGCCCGAAAGTGCCCGGTGCGGTTCTGCTGGCTCTCTAATACGGTTGTGATGTCCCTTTCCGCCATGGTGTTAACCTGCATTACCGCATCTATGGCAGGCTATGCTCTGGCAAAGAAACGATTCAGAGGAAGAACTCTTTTATTTACCTTGATTGTTTGCGCTATGGCGCTTCCGAAGCAGGTTATCCTGATTCCGTTAATCAGGGAAATGTCTTTCTTAAAACTCTATAATACGCTTTTTGACCGTTATTTTCCCGACCGTCGGCTGGCCCTTCGGTGTTCCTCATGAAGCAGTTCTCCGAGGGTGTTCCCGGAGAAATGCTGGAGGCATCCCGTATTGACGGCGCTTCGAGGCAAGAATCTTTTCGCAGATCGTAGCTCCGATGGTAAAGCCGGGAATCGGCGCACTGCCATTTTTACCTTTATCAACAGCTGGAACGATTACTTTATGCAGTTAATCATGTTAAGCAGTACGGAAAAACTGACCATTTCCCTCGGTATTGCAAAACTCCGTGCGGAAAAACGCCACGGACTCGGGAATCATCATGGCAGGGAGCAGCTGTAGCGGCAGTCCCGATCCTCATTGTATTCCTCATCTTCCAGCGCACTTTACACAAGGCATCGCCATGGTGTGTAGAAGGGATAACTCATAAAGAAAGTTATCCTCGTAATCAGACCAGCGCCTTTAGGGGTGTGCTTTAGCTGAAACAGTAGAGGCGAGCTACAAGCTCGCGCTCAGTCAAGGGTTGAAAGGACCACTATGAAAAACTACAGAAAAATACGCAGGCATACCTGCATTTTACGCTTGTTACGATGAAAAGGGAGAGTTTCTCCCGAAAGAGTGCGCACTCACAAGATATTTTTCTTGCTGCCGTGTGCAGGGACTCTGTAAACGGCTCCTCCGGAGAGTGCATCTATCTTTCCAAAGAGGAAAGAAAGTGCATTTTGGAAAAATGTTTGTGCGGAGGCGGAGGGAAGCTTCAGAATCACGCCCATGTAGCCTGCAACAATACTCGTGATTCCGAGGAACTCGCAGCTCATGCGGAGAGCTTAAAGGTGGATTGCGTCCATTCCGCCGATTTACTTCCACCTTCCGGCATACAGCATTGCCGAGTACTCGGAACAAAAATCAGTGCGCAGCTGCGCAGAATACCGATTTTGTTATTTACAATATTCCGCAACTTGCAGGGGTTAGTCTAACACAGGACCTTTGCAAGGAAATGCTGAAAGAATCCGAGGGTTATCGGCGTGAAGAATTCTCTATGCCGGTACAGGACATCCAGACTTTTAAGGCTCTTGTGGCGGAAGACTTCGTTGTATTTAACGGCCCGATGAGCAGTTTGTGGGCGGAAGAGCTATGGGGGCTGTCGGCGGTATCGGCGGAACCTACGGCGCGATGCCGGAGCTTTTTTGTGAAAATGAATAAGCTCTTTCGTGGAAAATAAAAATTATGGAAGCAAGAGAAATTCAGATTAAGGTAAACGAGATTATTGCTCTGCTTTGTAGCGGACACGGCAATATGTATGCCATGATTAAGGAAGTGCTTCGTCTCGTAAGGGACTGGAAATCGGTTCTGTCAGAAGTCCATTGACTCCGCTTACAGAAGAAAGACAAAGAAGATTGCAGAGAAGACGGCTAAGGTCATCGACGACGCGGTTGCTCATTTTTGCTAAATGAAAATGGAACTTAAGAAGATACCGCATGCTTTATGCGAGTACTTGTTAAGAATAGAAAGAATGCCCCGCTTAAGAGAGATTGTATAAGGTGGGGCATTCGGCTATCAGTTACACGGAAAGAACTATATTTTTCATAGAAGTCTTATCTGTGTAAATGATATTTTGCTTAGTTCGTAATATTATATTTCAGAATGGATCAGTAGCGGATCTATTTTTCTGTTTCGTTTTTGGAAAAAGATTGGGGAGGAGAAATAGGATATGGAAGAGGAGAAAATCATAGTTTGCTTTGGAGATTCCAATACACATGGATACAATAATAAAACGGGGGACGCTTTGACAAGAACACGCGCTGGCGATGAGTCTTGCAAAGCTTCTTGGAGAAGAATATTTGATTCGCGAGGAAGGTCTTTCCGGAAGAACTACAGTTTTTGATGATCCGCTTTCACGAGTCGCTCTCCGGCGTGGATGTCATTCGTCCGATTATTCTTACCCATGAACCGGTTTTCGCCCTTATCATTATGCTCGGGACAAATGATGAAGGAGCGCTTTTCTGCGACTCCGGAAAATATTTCCGCGGTCTGGACAGGCTGATTAAGAAGGCGCAGGATGCGGAAGAAGCCTTTGTTCAATCCAAGCCGAATATCCTCGTGATTGCACCATATCCGATTGACGACGAATACGAGATACTGCCATTGGAAATGACATGGGAGAGGGATGCGCAGAAGTCTCGAAACTTCCGGAGCTATACAAAACGATTGCCGAGCAGAATCATTGCCATTTTCTTTCGGCAACGGAGATTCCCCGATGGAAAATTATCCCTATGACTATATGCATTTAAGCCCTAAAGCGCACCGTGCACTTGCCGAAGCTTTGGCGGAGAGAATGAAAGACTATCTTTCTTAGAGAGAGGAGAACTGTGGAGAAACGATTTTTGGCCATAGACATTGGAGGCACGACAACGAAATTTGCACTCTTACGGCAGAAGGAGAGTTCTTTGCAGGGAGAAAGAGGGACGGAGGCAGAACAGGGCGGCCTGCATATCGTAGATAGAATAAAATCGCTGATCAAAGAGCAGGAGCTTCCTTTGGATGGAATATGCATTTCTACCGCAGGGATTGTGGATGAGGAAGCAGGAGAAATCATCCACGCCGGACCGCAGATTCCGAACTATAAGGGAACAAAGTGGAAGAAGCTGATAGAAGAGGAGTTCTCCGTTCCCTGTGAGGTAGAAAATGATGTAAACTGTGCTGTCTTGGAGAAGCGTATTTCGGTGCTGCAAAAGGCAAGAAATCCGTCTTGCTCCTTACTATAGGAACAGGGAATAGGAGGTTGCTTTCACAAAATGGAGAAATTCAGCACGGTATTTCTCATGCTGCTATGGAAGTGGGGTATATGCAGATTCCGGGAGGAGAATTCCAAAATCTTGCCGCAACTTCCGCTTTGGTTCGCAGAGTGGCAAGTCGAAAGAAGGAAGCTGTGGAAGATTGGAACGGAAAAAAAATTCTCTTAAGTGTAGAAGAGGGAGACAGAATCTGTATCGAAGAGCTGGACCGATTTTTGCGATACACTATCCCTGGGATGAGTAATCTTTGCTATGCTTTTAACCCGGAAATCTTTATTCTGGGCGGCGGTATCATGGCTAGAAAGGATATTTTGCTTCCCAAGATAAGAGAACACCTGCAGGAGCATCTGATTCCTTTACTATATCATCACACGGAATTGGATTGCGCTACAATGGGCAATCAGGCAGGTTTCCTTGGAGCATTTGTACATTTTCAGAAGAAGCAGGCAGAGAGGAAAATCGATGAAAAATATAAGATTTTTTTGCGGAAGATAAAAAGTTTTACCTCGGAACAATCTCTTCAGAGGAGGGACAATTTTTCTGCCGTTCATTTAGAACAGGAGCTTTTCGGAAGAGGAGGCCTTTTTCAAGAGAAGAGAGTTTTTGATTCCGGGCTTAATCGATATACATTTTCATGGCTGTCTTGGACAGGATTTTTGCTGACGGGAAAAAGAGAGGCGATAGAATGCCTTGCGAAGTATGAGATAGAGCACGGCGTAACAGGGATTGCCCGGCCACTCTTACTTTTAGCACTGGAGGATTTGGATACAGTCCTGTCTCTTGCAAAAGACTATGCGGAAGAAGGTGAAAAGCCGGGAGAGGCAAGACTTCTCGGCATCAATATGGAAGGCCCTTTCATTAGCCATGTGAAAAAGGGTGCGCAGAATGAAAAGTATATCTTAAAGTGTGACGAGAAGATTCTACCCGCTTTATTGAAAGCTCAGGGTGGACTGGTTAAGTTTGTGGGTCTTGCACCGGAAGAGAATCCGAATTTTCGAAGACTTCATCAAGAAGGCAAAGGAAGAGTTAAGATTTCTCTCGCGCATACCAATGCGGATTTTCAGACGGCACTCTTGGCTTATCGCGCCGGAGCAAGTCATGCGGTGCACCTTTTTAATGCCATGACGGGACTTGACCATAGAAATCCGGGTAGTCGGAGCTACCGTGGAAAGTAAAGAGGTCTATGCGGGAGCTGATTACCGATGGAATCCATGTGCATCCCGTTATGGTGCGGGCGGCATTTGCACTTCTCGGAGAAGACAGGGTGGTGCTGATTAGCGACAGTCTCCGTTCTACCGGAATGCCGGACGGAATTTACGACCTCGGAGGACAGAAGGTACAGAAGGAAGGAAAACGTTGTACTCTTGTGGAAGGAGGAAACCCTTGCCGGCTCCGTTTCTAATGTATTTGACTGCATGAAGACAGCTGTGCAACTGATGAAGATTCCATTCCGCTCGGCAATTCTCGCTTCGACTATTAATCCTGCAAAGGCTCTTGGTGTAGAGAAGACAGTCGGGAGCATTTCCGTAGGAAAAAAGGCGGATTATTTGCTTTTAGACAATGAGCTGAACCTCAAGGCGGTGTACCAATCCGGAAAAAGAAATTGAATGAGTACATTTTTACAAAATTTTATTTACGAAAAATGTATTGCAAAATATCCTCCTTTCGACTAGAGTATCAAAGGCAAAAAGAGAAGACATGGTAAGGGAAAAAGATTTCTGATTGCACAGAGCAGCATTTTATTGTGTCTTGATTAATCTGAATGAAGAAAAAGGAGTATATGTATGAAGGGATTTTTAAAGGAGTTTAAAGAGTTTCGCTTTAAAGGGAAACATGATTGATTTGGCAGTAGGTATGATTATCGGTTCCGCTTTTTACCGCATTGGTAAACAAGCTGGTCAGTGACCTTGTTATGCCGCTTATTTCTCTTGTTACCGGAAAGATTGATTTTTGAAAATATGTTCATTCCTCTTGCCGGACAGACCACGAAGGTGTATAGCGAAGCCGTAGAACAGGGAGCTGTATTTGCTTACGGTTCCTTCATTACCGCTGTAATTAATTTCCTGATCATGGCATTGGTAGTTTTTGTTTTTGTTAAGCAGATGAACAAGCTGAAGAAAGAAGCACCTGTTGCGGAAACCGAGAAGGAGTGCCCATATTGCAAAGACCATGATTCCTATCGAGGCAACTCGTTGTCCTCACTGCACATCCAAGCTTGCAGGATACGCAGAGGCGGTTTAATAAAAATTGTATTTGAACAATTCGTCAGGAACTGATGGGAGTAATTTCATTAGCGACTGTGAAGCTTTCTTCTGATTAGGAGACTTTTTCACGGCTTCTTATAAAAAGAATAGAAATAGGAATCGTGGGTATTGGGAGGAAAGACCTTTTTGGTTTATAACGATAGTCGGATATATAGCTATTGTTTGTGCCTTGTCCATATCCACGATTCTGTTTTTTATTCATAACGAGTATTGCTCGTAAAGCATGCAACATCTTGTTGATGCTGGATATTGAACTTAAGTAGATGACGATTCATTCATAATGGGTATCATGCATAAAATGTGCATGATTACTTATTTACAGTCAGGATGCGGAGGAGATATGGGAGAAAGAGAACGTGAGAGAATTGCAACAAGAGCCGCCATTATCGGCATACTGGCAAACCTTTTTGTTTATTGTAAAAATATGCCCTTTTCCTTTTTACTTCATTCTTTGAGTATCGGTGCGGATGCTTGGAACAACTTGTCAGATATGGGAAATTCCCTCATCAGCCTTTTTGCAGGGAAAATATCCGGAAAAAAAGCGGACAGAGAGCATCCCTTCGGCCATGGAAGAATCGAGTATCTGGCGGCTTTTTTAGTCAGTACTCTGATTATTCAGCTGGGCTTTCAGACGATTCGATCAGCTCTATTTTCTATGGGGAAGAAAGAGGAACTTTCCTTTTTGCTCCCTGCCCTTGGATTCTTACTTTATCCGTTTTGGTTAAGGTTCTTCTCTTTCTATTTTCGCTTTTGTCGGTGAAAGAAACTGTCTTCCACCCTTTTAAAGTAACGGCAATGGATGTCTTTTGATTCCTTTGATGACGCTTTCTACTTTATTTTTACTCTCCTGTACTATAAGAGCAGTTACAATATAGACGCAATACTCAGCCTTCTTTTGGGAGCAATTATTCTTTTTTTAACGGGCGAAGATGGCGAAGGAGACCATTACGGAGATTCTGGGAAAACCGATTGAAGAAGAGCTCTGAGAAAAGATTCGCAAAACGATTCTTACGGAAAAGAATTTCTGGAAGTTCACGACTTTCTTTATCATCCTTACGGCGCACAAAAATGCTATGGGAAGTATTCATGTGCAGTGTGACGGCGGGAAAAACGATTGCCTTTATTCATGAAAAAGTAGATGATATGGAAAGAAGAATAAAAAGGAATTCGGTTTTTCCTATTGATTCATGTAGATCCTGGTGTGTCAAAGAAGCTGGAAGGCTGGCTTTCCACCGTGGTGGAAGAGGTGCTACAAAAGCATGATGCGGAGGGAAGCTTCCATGATGTACAGTTTAAAAGAGAAAGAGAAGAAAAAAATCACTGTACTTTGATCTTCTTTTTGCCCTATTCTGTAACGGATAGAAAGCTTCATAGTGATGGAAGAAATTAAGGCTTTAGTGAAAGAAGAGAAAGGGAATGAACTGTGTCATTGAGCTGGACCGCCCTGTAGTTGATACGGTAAAGGAAGCTTAGATTTCTTTATAAGAATTCTCGGTTTTAAAAGAATATGCAAGGAAATGCTGTTGTAAAGCGGTAAGGAGAGAGAGGTGAAAGGAAATGTACGAAATGAAGGAACGCGTGCGTTACTCGAAGTGCGCGAGAATGGGAAAAATGGATCTTTTGGGAGTAGTGAACCTCTTGCAGGACTGTTCACCTTTTCATTCTCATGATGTGGGAATGTCTATCGAAAAAGTACTGGAATTAAAAAGGGCTTTGGCTTTTTAAGCGCACGAATATAGAACTCTATGCGCTTCCGGCACTTTTATGAGAAGATTACGGTCGGTACTTCTCCCCACCTATTTCACGGAATCTTTGCCTACCGCAATTTCTGGATTAAGAATCAGAGTGGGGATTATCTTGTTAAGGCTGACAGCGAGTGGTTCTGTATTGATACGGAGAAGGGGAAGACCGAAAAAGATTACAGATGAATTGGTAGCGCCCTTCGGAGAGCCGAGGATGAGCTGCATTTGCCCGCCTTTACAACGAAAAATCAGTTTTCCGGAGGAGTGGATAGAGGGGAAGACTTTTCTGTTCCGAGAGAATATCTGGATACGAACCACCACATGAACAACGCCCGCTATATTGCACTTTCCGAGGAAAATCTTTATCAAAGTAGCGGGGAGCCGGCGTTTTCCTTTACGGATTCCGGCTGGGAGAAGGAAAACGGAAGAACTTGGAACAAGGAAATGAGAAGGAAGAAAAAGAAAGGCTGTCTATCGGATTCGTGCAGAATATCTGAAGGCATATACCTATGGGGATCGCATTTTCCCGAGAGTCGCACTGGAAAGCGAACGAAATGCGTTGCCTTCTACAATCAGAATAAGCTGTGCTGCCATGTTGAAATTAGGAAAAACCCAGAACTGTAAGATTCTTAGAGAAGGATTTTGGTGTGTTTGTGGGAAATGAGGGGAAGAAGGATTCTTCTGCCGATTCGTCAGGTCCCGAAGGGGAAGGGAGTCGGAGATGAAATCTCCGTTTTTGTGTATAAAGACTCGAAGGATAGATTGATTGCCACAACAAGAAAGCCCTATATCGAGGTGGGAGAGGTTGCAAAGCTGAGAGTCAGTGATGTGAATAATATCGGTGCCTTTATGGATATAGGACTGGAAAAGGACATACTTCTCCCACACGAGAGATGCGCTATGCCTTTAAAGAAGGATATGGAGGTCGAGGTTTATCTCTATATTGACAAGACGGAGCGTCTTGCGGCGACCATGTATACCAAGAAAGAGAAGATGCAAAGCATATCAGTCAGGAAGAGGTCAATACCTCCCGCTACGAAAAGTGCGGGGAGCAGATAGAGCATATTTTAGAAGAAAAATTCGATGGACATATTCCTATACCGATAAAACAGTGGATCCTGAACAGGTGAAGAAGGATTTTGGGAGTGTCGAAGGCTGCTTTTAAGCGCGCAATCGGTAAATTATTAAAGGAAAAATAAGATAAAAATCACGAAAACAGCTATATTTAAAAATATAAAGAGGACGAATAAAAACATTTTAAAAATTAAGACTTAAGCAATCTTGTCGTTTTCCACTGAATTATATGGGTATAATCAGGAAAAATATTTAGTTAAATTGTCTATTAAATATCAAAGACCTTATAACTTGTACAAAAATTCACCCTGATTTTTCGGAACTACGTCAATAGTCAGAAAAAGAAAAAACTATAGAATAGCGGTAGTCTCGGAAAGGAGACAAGTATTTTCGATAATTTATACTGAATAAGAAAAGCATAAATAAATTTTATTCAGTTAGAAAAGGAGAATGAGCATAGCTAGTGTTCAGCTTAAAAATGTAGTCAAGAAGTATCCCAAACGGGTTCGTTGCCGTAAAGGACTTCAACTTGGAAATTGAAGATAAAGGAATTCATCATCTTTGTAGGTCCCTCAGGATGCGGAAAGTCTCACAACTCTTCGTATGGTTGCAGGATTGGAAGACATTAGCCCGGCGATTTGTTCATTGACGGAAAAAGAATGAATGATGATGAGCCGAAGGATAGAGATATTGCCATGGTTTTCCAGAACTATGCTTTGTATCCGCACATGACTGTATATGATAACATGGCTTTCGGCTTGAAGCTTCGTAAAGGTTCCAAAAGGATGAGATTGACAAGAAGGTGCATGAGGCTGCAAGAATCTTGGATCTTGAGCATTTACTGGATCGTAAGCCGAAAGGCTCTTTCGGAGGACAGAGACAGCGTGTGGCGATGGGACGTGCTATCGTTCGTCGTCCGAAAGTATTCTATGGACGAGCCTCTTTCCAACTTGGATGCAAAAGTTAAAGGGCGCAGATGCGTGTAGAGATTGCAGAAAGCTTCATAAGTCCTTAGAGACAACGATCATCTACGTAACACGACCAGACCGAGGCTATGACACTCGGAACCAGAATCGTAGTGTTGAAGGATGGCTATATTCAGCAGGTGGATACCGGAAAACCTCTACGATACACCTTGCAACAAGTTCGTCGCAGGCTTCATCGGCTCCCCGCAGATGAACATGATTGATGCGGAGTGCACAGAGGAGTGGTGCTGTAAAGTTAAGCTTTGCAGGAAATACCATTACCTTAATGAGAAAAAAAGGCAGCTGCGTTAAAGGACAAGGGATATATCGGAAAGACAGTGACTCTTGGAAATTCGTCCGGAAAGACCTGCATGATGAGGATGAGTATCTTGCAAAACCATGCTCAGTCCGTGATTTCCGCTAGAGATTCGTGTATATGAGATGCTCGGTGCTGAGACACTGCTTTACTTTGATATCTGCGGATGCATCCTGGACTACTAGAGTGAATCCGAAAGACCAAGGCAAGAACAGGAGATACCGTTCGTTTCGCACTGGACGAGAAACAAGATTCACATTTTTGATAAAGAGACAGAGCTGACATTACCAACTAAAATGGAACTTTTGTGAATTATTTCATAAAAAGCAAAAAAGTGTTTTGGAGAAAAAGACAGGAAGAGGAAGTTTCTTTTTCCTGTCTTTTTTAAAATGTTTGAAAAAGGGATAAAAACTGATTATAGTAAGTTTGAAGAGAGGGTATTATGCAATATTTGAGAGAAATAAATGTGCATGGTTAAGGGCGTAGAGGACATATGGAGCTAAGACTGAGGAGATTTCTTGCCCTTCTAAAAGAGATTTAGTTAATGAAAAAGGATGGAGTAGAGATGATTTCAAATCAGGTTTTACAAAGTACCATTGATTCCTTAAAGGGAATCGCAAGGCTGGATATAGCCATTGCCGATATTGACGGAAAAGTTCTTGCGACTACGTTTTTAGAGGATAAAAGATTTATCCGATATGGTGGTTCCTTTGGGCATCTCAGGGTCCGATTCTCAGGCTGCCGGCGGGCTATCAGTTCTTTAAGATTTGATGAACATCAACTGGAATTTGTCCTGATTGCCCATGGAGATACGGATGATGTCTATATGGTAGGGAAAGCTTGCCGTATTACAGATTCAGACCCTTTTGGTAGCGTACAGAGAGAAATTCGATAAGGACAATTTTATCAAGAATCTTCTTTTGGATAATTTGCTTCTTGTGAGACATTTTATAACAGAGCGAAGAAGCTGCACATCGAAGTCGGTGTACGGAGAGTTGTATTCTGGTTGAGTCTCATGAAAATATGGACGGTACGGTGCAGGAAGCCCTGAAGGAATTTTCTTTCTCCGCAGAGGGCAATGACTTTGTTACAGCCGTGGATGAGAAGAATATCATTGTAGTGAAGGAGCTTGCTCCGGATGACGGCTACGAGCAGGTGCAGAAAGATTGCCGGAGTATGCTGGATATGCTTTCCTCCGAGGTGATGCTTTCTACCAGAGTTTCTTACGGTACCATTGTCAATGAAAATAAAAGAAGTTTCCGTTCCTATAAGGAAGCGAAGATGGCTTTGAAGTAGGAAAGATTTTCTTTGTGGAAAGACATATCGTGGCATACAATGCTCTTGAATCGGAAGATTGATTTACCAGCTTCCCATCCGCTTTGTAAGATGTTTATTAAGGAAATCTTTGGTGATGTTTCCCCGACGATTTTGATGAAGAGACCTTGGAAACAATTGCCAAGTTCTTCGAGAATAATCTGAACGTTTCCGAGACTTCAAGACAGCTCTTTTATCCATAGAAACACCTTGGTATATCGTTTGGATAAGCTGGATAGAAGCAACAGGACTGGATCTTAGGGTATTTGATGATGCCATTACCTTCCAGATTGCTCTGATGGTTGTGAAGTATATGAAATATATGGAAAGTCTGGATTTCTAAAAAGTAATTTTTCAATGAAAGAAGAGGCGGAGGCGAGTTTCCGCCTTTTCCATTCTTTATAAAGAGGAAGTATAGACCTTGGTTCTTACGCGATGAAGAATGAGGCAAAAAGAGTTTCCGAGAAGATAGAGAGGACAGATACAGTTATGAGAGTAGAAGAGAAGGAATATATTGCGGAAGAGGAAAAAGGCAATCCTTTTTCCGCAGCGGGAGCATCAGGATTCTCCGAAAGAGAGCACAGAGTATGCAGAGAAGAAAAAAACGGTATAAAGAAAGGAAGTGAAAAAGAGTATCCTTCCGAGATGGAAAAGGATAAGAGGAGAGAGGATCTACGAAAATTACAGTGTGGAGCGGAGTAGGCAAAATGGAAAGATTGCTCTCTTTTGTTCTCTGTATGCAAATGCTCTTCTCCTTTGTTCTGGAGGAGCGGCTGTTTATCTTTATTACTCAGTACTCCCGCCGTATTTTTCTTTGAGAATACGGAAAAAGAGACAGTAAGGAAGAAATTAATCTTTTTCGTGTAGAGTACGAAGCTGAAAAGACTTACAGGAGCTAATCACGAGAATTATCTTTACATGGAAAAATGCGGAAAAAGCGGAAAGACGGAAATCTGCAAGGGCTTTTTAAACAGTCTTTTGGAAGAAGATCCGTATGCGGCATACTATACAAAAAGAAGAGATTGAAGAGTCTCAAAACCAACAAAAGGGAATTTATCAGGGTATCGGTGCGGAAGTATCGGAAACGGATGAAGGAATCAGAATAGAGTATGTCTATCCGGACTCCCCTGCGGAAAAAGGAGGACTGAAGGCGGGAGACATTATCCTTCGAGTAGACGGGATTTCCGTAGAGACTTTGAGTCTGCAGTATATCGTACAAAAATCTGATACAAGGCGTGGAAGGAAGCTCTTTAGAGATGATTGTGCTGCGAGAGAATGAGGAGAGTCACTCTGCGCTTTAACGCGCGGCGAAATCGTGATTCCTCCGGTGGAGAGCGGAGATGCGGCGACGATGCTGAAAGACAGTACGGTCCCGGAAGGAGAAATCGGCTACCTTTCTTTGCGAGGCTTTTACGAGGAAGCGGTAGAAGAGTTTATTTCTCAATATGAGAAGGAAATCGAAGGAGAGAAGAAAGGGCTTTATCATTGATCTCCGCGGAAATCCCTGAGGAGATGTGGATGCAGCTACCGACTTTTAGACTATTTTCTTCCGGATGATCTGCCCAAAGCCCGGTGAAAGGCGACTGCAGAAGCTTCCGGAGCAATCCGATCCATAACGGATAGGGAATTTTTGGAAGGAGAAACCTTGCTGCTGTATACCGAAGACAGCATGGAAACGGAAAGGAATGGTACGCCGATGACGGGCACGAAGTGGATATGCCTCATCGTGATTCTGGTCAATCAAAATTCCGCCTCTGCATCGGAGCTTTTTCCGGTGCAATGCAGGACTATGGAAGAGCTATCGTTGATGGGACACAGTCTTACGGAAAAGGGCATTGGCAAAACCATTCGTTCCTTTACATGACGGTTCTGCAGTGGAGTTCACCACTCACTACTACTCACTCCCGCAGGACGAAATATCCATAAAAAGGAATTACCCCCGGATGTGAAGGTGGAGATACCGGAAGAAGATGGACAGAGCTACGTTCAGGATAGAACGAAGGACAGCCAGTTAAGAAAAGGAGCAGAGACTCTTTATACTAATTTTTATACATGGCTAAAAAGGCACTATGTTATACTTCGGTATAGAACTTATTCATTATGAATTGAATAAAAACAGTTGACGGAAATCATCATTAGTATACATTTCGGAGTGCTGCATGCTATTATTAATCCTTTTCGGTAGAGGTCATGGCTTAACAGTTTTGGAAGAAAATAGAAGAAGACAGTCGAACTTTTCCCGAAAGCGAGGGCTTTTAGGATTTTTCTTTAGAGAGGTCGCGGAAATGCGAAAGGCCATTGCCAGAGAGATTACGGAGGATTCGCAGGGAGAAAAAGATTATTGTAATCGGCGGAACCGGTACCTTGAATGAGGTGGTAGACGGAGTGAAGCTGGACGGGGACAGAGTTTTCTGCTTTCCTTCCGGTTTGCAAGGAAAATGACTTTCATGCAGCGGTTTGGATAAGAGTTATAAGGCTCTGATGAATATCCAGGTTATTAGAGAATAAAGAGAGAAAAAGTGACTCATGGATTGTGAGGGCAGCACGAGGCATCGCCGCTTCGTGGTAGGAGCCGGTATGGGATTTGATGCGCCGTCATGAATGAACTTTTGGCTGTGCGCCCGGACATTTGTCCCGAAGGAAAAAGCTGTGGGTGTTAAAGGAAAGAAAAGCGTATTCCAATTCTCTTTCAACCGATCAGGAACCTTGGCCTATATCTATGCTTTTTGAAAGGGCTTAGAAGAGCGAAGCAATGTAAGGGGACCATCCTTTTTAGATGGGGAGGAAAGGTTGGAATTTAGCCATATCCTGTTTTTGTCCATCCATAACCACCCTTAGCGAAGGGCGCTATGTTCTTGGCAAGGGTGCCTCCGCGGAGAAGACGGATACTTGGATTTATGTCTGGTAGCACAAAGCATAAGTTACGTCTTCTTCGTATTATGCTGGCTTTCCCTTTTGGTGTTCACCAATATCTTCCGGGAGTGCATTGCTACCGCTTTTAAGAGGGCGGAGATACATCATGGAGGAACCCGTTACCCTTCATATTGACGGGGAAAAATGTCGGAAGGCAGAGGATATCGCATTTCCCGCCGTCCGAGAAGACTCTAGATTCAGATTTAATGGATTATGGTATCGCTCTGCCAAGCTGTATCCCATTTATGGTATCGCTCTAAAAGCAAGCGATATTCTCTTTATAGTCATTGTTGGAAACTGGTATTTTGGCAGAGCTTTATAGTTAGCAGGGCGTTGTCGGGAAAAAGAGATAAGGAGCAATTATGCGAGTAGGCTTTAGGCTACGATGCACATAGACTCGGTGAGAAGGAAGAGATTTGATTCTCGGAGGGTGAAGATTCCTCACGAAAAGGGACTCTTAGGACATTCTGATGCGGATGTCCTCCCTGCATGCATTCGACGGATGCCCTGCTTGGGGCAGCGGCAATGGGAGATATAGGGAGACATTTTCCGGATACGGATGAGCTAGGTATCGGGGATTTCCTCCTTATTTTATGTTGGAAAAAGCCTACGCTTTAATCCGGGATCAGGGCTACTTTCAGGAAATGCGGATATGGTTCTTCTTATGCAAAGACCAAAGGTAAAAGATTTTATTCCAGCTATGGAAGAAAAAGATTGCAAAAGGCGCTTTTCCTCGTGAGAAAGACCGGATTTCCGTGAAGGCAACTCATCTGGAGGAAGGTTTGGGATTTACCGGAAGAGAAGAAGGAATTGCAGCGAAAGGCTATTGTGCTTTTTGGAGAAGAAAGTCGATTAAAAGCAGTATTAATTTTTGATAGGTCACAAGCGTTGACACAAAAATTTTTATACCATCTGCCCGAAGGAAAGGGAGAGTATCATGAAACGAATAATTGAGTGATTTTTCCGCACCGCTCTTGACCGATTGCAGGCGGATGATGGTTGGCGGAAATTAGCATTGCACAGGAAAGAAATATTTATTCTATCGCGAGGAAGGGCAGCCAAAGCAGGAAAGAAAAGAGGAGTAGTCCTTCGGAAATCAAGGAGCCGGAGAAGAGTACTGTCCCTTCTGATACAATCATTGTTTCACGGGAAACGGCAAGACGGTTAGCGGAGGTGGCAAAGGATGCTATGCCGTCTGTCGTTGCCATTACAAATATGATGCGCTATCAAGAAAACGGGTTCTCATCTTTGGTGAAATTCAAAGAGAGACAGAGCTTCCTGCCAGCGGTTCCGGTGTAATTAGGGACAGAATGATACGGAGCTGCTTACTGCAACAAACAATCATGTGATTCAGGACCCAACTCCTTTACGGCAAGTTTCCATCGATGATAGTACGGCAACAGCACAGGTGAAGGGAACCGATGTTACAGTTGACTTAGCCTTTGGTTTCTGTAAAGCTTTCCGATATATCTCCGGAAACGAGAGAGAAGATTAAGGCTGTACAGATTGGTTCTTCCGGATGAAATGGAGGTTGAGATCAGGTTGTGGCAATTGAAATGCCCTAGGCTAGTGGACAGTCCGTTACAACCGGTATCATTTCTGCAAAGAATAGAGATGTACAGATCAAGGATGGCGTTTCCAAGGGCTTATCCAGACCGATGCGGCAATCAATCGGAAACTCGGGTGGTGCACTCCTCAATATGAAGGGGAGCTGATAGGAATCAATGTGGCTAAGTATGCGGATACCGATGTAGAGGGTATGGGCTATTCCATTCCGTCCTCTGCTGGCAGAGACCATCCTTTCTTCCTTATCCACACTGACCACCAGAGATAAGGTGCCCTGAGGGCGGAGCAAGGTGTGCTGGGCATTCAGGTAAAGGATATTGATGCGCAGACAGCAGAGAGCTTTGCCATGCCGAAGGGGAATCTATATCTTTAAAGTCATTGGATGACACCGGTGCGGATAACAGCCAGATTCAGGAAAGAGATATGATCACAAAACTGGATGGGCAGGAGTTCTATACTACCGCGAATCTAAAAGCACTGCTTTCCAAGTATAGAGCAGGAGAAGAGGTAAAGCTTACACTGATGCGCCAGACGGCACCGGAAAGTATCAATGAAGTGAAGCGACGGTTACCTGAGGTAAATCTCCGGCGCCCTAATGGAAACGGGGGATGCAGGAAAACAGCGGAGACGCTCCTTCTGAAAACAATACAGAGGAATCACAGGAAGGCGCATCGAATGACGGAAACTCAGAGTGATAGAAATAAGAGTGGAAAGTGAGAATAATGAAAAAGAACGGAGGAGATAACCGTTTAAGAGCTCCAGATTTCTTTAATGAATATAAGAGGTAAAAAGCATGGCGAAGCGGTTTAGGGATAGAAATGAGAGGACCTTATAAAAGAAGGTCGGTAAAGCTCTCAAAGAGATCATAAGCTAAGTGATGAAGAAGAGCCTCGAAGGATTTTACCTCGGGGCTTTTTCCATTTCTTTGACTAAAAATAGGGCGAAGAGATAACTACAAAGAACGCTAGGCTTAAGAAAAAGAGGAATGATGAAGATTTATAATACCATGTCGAAGGAGAAGGAAGAGTTCGTTCCGATTGAGGAAGGAAAGATCAGAATGTGCGTCTGCGTACTGGACCGTTTATAACCTGATTCATATCGGAAATGCGCGTCTCCGCGATTGTGATTTGATACCTTTTCGCCGTTTTATGGAGACAAGGCTATCAGGTAAAATATAGTTTCTCGAACTACACCGATGTAGACGATAAGATTATTAAGGCTGGTGTGGAGGAAGGCGCAGACTGCCAGACTGTAACCGAAACGTTATATTGCCGAAGCAGAAAAGGACATGGCGGATCTCAATATCGAAGAGGCTTCCGCTCATCCGAAGGCAACGGAAGAGATTGACGGCATGGTGAATTCCCATAGATGAATTGGAAAAGAAGGGCTTTTGCTTATGCCGTAAACGGCACTGGTTTATTATGATACAACAGCTGTTTAAGCCCCTATGGAAAGCTTTCCCATAAAAATATGGAGGATCTCCAGTCGGGACTTCTGAGAACTCAAGGTCCGGTGAGGAAGAGAAGAAGAACTCGACCGACTTCGTGCTTTGGAAGCCGAAGAAGATGGGAGCTGTATTGGAAAGTCTCCGAGCGAGGGAAGATCGCTGGCACACGGAGTGCTGTGTTATGGCACTCGAAGTACTGTGGAGGGCCTGACATTCATGGCGGGCGGAGAGGACCTCATTTTTCCCGCATCATGAAAATGAAATTGCTCTAGCATGAGGCGGCACACGAGAGCAGTCTTGCCCGCTACTGGATGCACAATGCCTTTATCAATATTGATAATCAAGAAGATGTCAGAGTCGCTCGGGAACTTTTTACCGTGCGGGATGTAACATCCCAGTTTGATCCGATGGTTCTTTCCGCTTCTATATGCTTTTCCGCGTACCAGAAGTCCGCTGAATTTCTCTAAGGAGCTGATGCGTCCGCGAGTATCTCGACAGAATCTTAAGCTGTATCTGGAGACTGGAGGATTTTGCTTCTCGCCTGAAAAGAGAAGGGCATGTCCATGAGGAAGAGGAAGCCTAAAGAGGCAGAAGAATACACCGTCTTTTTCTCCGAGAAGATGGAGGATGACTTAAATACGCAGATGCCATTACCCGGATTTTTGAACTGGTCGCGCTCTTGCAAACTCTACGGTAAATGAAGCAGTCCCCAAAGATTTCGGCTCGATCATGAAAGAGTTCTATTGCCGTCCTTGACATGTACTCGGTATCCGTACGGATAAGAAGGAAGAAAAGCTGGACGAGGGACTGAAGAGAAGGTGAATGCGCTATTGCAGAAAGCGTCAGGAAGCCAAGAAGAATAAAGACTTTACCGAGGCGGATCGGATTCGTGATGAGCTCCTCAGTATGGGTATTTCCTTAAAGGATACCAGAAACGGAGTAGAATGGCAGAAGATCTCAGGAAAGCTCTTGTGTAAATCCCCCTGGGTCGGCTTATGGGGGATTCTATTATGATTTCTTTATCTGGGACAGACTGATTCGGGACTTTTCCGGTTCTTTAAACAAGATTAGCAGCAAAGAAAAAGGACTTGGTTTGTGCGAAAGGCGCAGTCGGACATATGTGGGTGTTTTTATCTGACTCTTTACGGAAGAAGAGCTTTCCGCATACAGGAGGGCAAGACCATAAGTCACAGAGTCGTTCTGAAAATTGATATCGGAGACTATCGCCGTTATACGGGCTTTGAGGCGGTGCTCAGGTGTTACATTATCAAAATGAGGGAGAAAGACTGCAAAAGCTTATGGAGGCGGGGCTTTTCTCCTTGGAAAGAGAAGAGGGAAAATGAGAGAGAGGGATACACCTTAGTGGAAGAAATCCGGTCGTGGAAGCCTTTTCGTGCGAGAGAAACCATTGATCGTTTATTTTGTTCAGGACGGTTTGAAGGACGGACCGATTTTAAGCATCCTCAGAGAAGCAAAAAGCAGGATACGGTGGTTGATTTTGTAAAAGAAATCAAGACTCGATGAAATCAGCGGGGGAGAGGTACACCAGGAGTGATTGCCCTATCTTGCAGCATTTTTCGCCCACGCGGAACTTCCGGAACTTTGGAAGTGGCAAAAAGAAAGAGGAGAAGCGCTACCTTCTTTTTACTGGACGGAATTGAAGACCGCACAACCTTGGAGCCAGCGATTCGTACAGCAAATCTTCTGCGGTGCGCACGGAGTATTATTCTGAAAAGACGCGCGGTAGGACTTACCGCGACTGTCGCGAAGCAGTGCCGGAGCCTTGAATTACATGAAGGTATGTGGTGACGAATCTCGTGCAGACCATGGAAGAGCTGAAGTAAAGGAAGGGATGTGGTTCGTCTGTGCCGATATGGCGGGCGAAAAGCATGTATAGTTAAATCTCGGCACTGATCGGTCTTGCGGATGGGCAGTGAGGAGACGGCGTTTCCGTCTTGTGAAGGATAACTGTGATATGCAGGTATCTTATTCCGATGAAGGCGATATCGACCTCTAAAATGTATCCGTAGCCTGTGGGGTACTTGCGTGCTGAGATTGTAAGACAGAGAATGATGGGGTGAGCGAAGGCTTAGGAAAGGAGAACGCTTTTGAAGTCGGAAGGAAAATTACAGAGTTGTGGAAAAACTGTAGGTTTTGCACTTCCTGTTTGCCGGCGGCTTTACGGAGGTTACACCTTTAGCCTTCGAGGAAAAGGGTTTTGATGAATGCACAGACGACAAATCTTGTCATGATGATGCTTTCCTTTGAAAACGAGAGCGAAAGAAAGAGCGCTATGCTTTTTGTTCCTTTGACCGCTTATATCGTCGGGTATGTATAGAGCGGAGTTCATTTCCGGAAAATGAACCAAAAGAACAAGGGGCTTTTTGAGGAAAAAGCTTCTCTTTTGAAACCTTTTGTTTCCTTTTGCAATTGACTGATGCCCTCTTCGGTACCGGATCATGTTCCGCAGGTGGCACTCAGCTTTTATCTGTAGCGATGCAATTCACCGCCTTTAGCAGGCGGAGGGAGTTAATATGATAACGACCTTTGCACGACGGCCCTATGTCCGACAGCTTGAGTAAATTTGGTGAAAGCGCTTCGGGATAAAAAATGAAATGCGGTCGTCTTATTGAAAGGACATGTCATCATGCTCCTCCTTCTGCTTTTGGTGCCTTTATGGCGGTCTTTTTAAAGTCATATCTTTCAGCTTTATTGTATTTGGCTGGTGTCTATTCTGCATTTATTGTTCTATCATACGAGAAGAGAGAATAGGGAGTGGAATGGATAGTCTTATATGAAAAGATACTCCGGAGTAAAATAAAGGCAAAGCTAAACAAAAGAAAGAATAAAGAAGAAGAATAAAGAAGAAAAAGAACAAAGAAGAATGAATAAAGAAGAATGAATAGAGAAGGAGTGGAAGAATGAATCAATGGAAATTGACGGAAAACAAGACTCTACGGTCTGCTCGGTAATCCTGTTTCACATAGCCTTTCTCCCTTTATTCATAATGAGGGATTTCAGCGACTCTCCCTGAATGCTCGTTATCTTGCCTTTCTGTGAAAGAGGAGGATTCGGAAAGTACATTGTCCGCTCTTCGGAAAATGGGCGTGGAGGGCTTAATTTAACGATGCCTCTGAAAGAGGCGGTACTCCGCTTATGACAGCCCTGTCTAAAGAGGCGAGGCTCTCTCTCCCGTCAATACTCTTGTTTTTCGGAAAAATGGCAAATGACAGGTTGCAGTACGGACGGAATCGGTTTCTTCCGTGCTTTGGAATCGGAGAATGGCGCTGAAAGGACAAAAAGCTCTGTCTTAATGGGGCTCGGTGGTGCAGGGAAAGCAATCCTCTCCCTGAGCGGTCTATACCGAAATATCGAAATTGGCTGCAAAGAGCTTCGTCCATCGAAAAACAGAGCATTTATTGAAAAAGTAGAAAGAGAAACAGGAAAACAAAATTCTACTGGATCCTATGAAGAAAAATCTCATGGAATTTCTGGAGGAAAGCGATATCCTTGTCAATTCTACAAATGTAGGGAATGGGGCGGAGGCTTCTCTTATTCTCGAAGTGAAGCTCCTTCATAAAAGCACTTTTTGTGGCAGACTGTATTTATCATCCCTTTGAAACGAAGTTACTTTTCCCAAGCAAGAGAAGCAGACTTCGCTACATGAACTATCTCTATGCTCTTTTATCAGGCTGTGGAAGCGTTCCGACTTTGGACGGGGAAGAGCTCCGGAAGAGGAAGTACTTGCGGCATTGCAAGATAAATTAAAGTTTTAAATGTGGAAAATAGTGGAATGAAATTATAAAAAGAAGGGACTAAAAATTGCGGTCTCTAGAAGTCTGACTAAAACATTTACTAAACTTATTGACTCGTTACCGGGTAAAATGATAACCTCGCTTTTATAGTAAAAAGATGCGTGAACAAGATACTTTTTATAGATAGGGCAATCATATGGAAAGAATAAAAGAAGCAGTGGGAAAAATGAAGAGCTGATTATGATCGGCAGAAGAGAAGCGGACGGCGGTCTCGGTACCGTATTTTCCGTTGTTTTATTGCAGGAAGAAGTGACAAGTCGAATGATTCTAGGGGTCCATCACCATTTTACTTGCGGTTTTTGATTTCCGAACTCTCATAAAGAAGATCTCTGTTGAGGCGAGGTAGGATTTACTATGGCAACAATTAAAGATATTGCGGAGAGAGCGGGCGTCTCCTCTGCAACAGTATCCAGAGTACTGAATCACGATGAAACCCTGAATGTGCAGGAATCCACCAGAAAAAGAGTAATGGAGGCGGCGGAAGAGTTGGAATACACCATGCCCTCTCCAAGAAAAAGTAAAACTAAAAATCGGGATTTTTCGGCCCTATTCTCCGGAAGAAGAGTTGGAAGACCCATGTACCTCTGCATTCGGCTTGCGGTAAAAAGAAACTGGATGAGGAGGGCTGCCATCACTGGAAATCTCCTTTCGGATTCCTCTGAAAAATCATGGGACTGACGGGATTATTTGCACAGGGACCTTCACTACAGAGATGCTGCAAGGAATTTCTTCCGCGATAAACCCGTAGTCATGATTGACTGCAATGCTGACTCTACCACAGTGCAGATCACCATTACGGTAGATTATAAGAATGCGGTTCGGGAGCTTCTGGACTATCTCATCGAAAAGGGGCACAAGAAGATTGGCTCACCGGAGGCGGCAGAGCAATGGCCGATAGACGAAGTGAAGATCCGCGTTATACGGAGTTCTGCGCCATCTCGAAGGAAAAAGGCTATTCTGCGAAGACTATGTAAAACTGGGAGAGCATCATACCAGATATGGAAGAAAGCTCTTTACCCAGCCTCTATCGGGGAAGGAAAGTTACCGACCGCTAGTTTTTGCGGCAAATGACCCATTGCTGCCGGTATTTATCGGCGGCTTGTGAGATGGGGCTGAAAATGACCGGAGGATATCAGTGTAATCGGCTTTTAATGATATTCCGGTGCAATATGGTGCCCCCTCTAACTGACGGTACGGCTTTACATGGGATTTATGGGAGGAATATGGCAACACTCTTTCCTCAAAGAATCCGAGTGAAAGTCGGATATTAATATCAAAACACTGGTGCCGACGAAGCTCGCATTAGAGAGACAGTGTTGCGGAGCTATAGGCGCCCATCGCCCCGCACACTCTCCGGAAAGCTTTTTCTGCAGACTGCGCAGGGGCTTGTTTCTGGAATAAGATGCGCGTAGGGGGCTTCAGCCATGGGATAATCGGGAGAGTAGAACTCGGTCTTTGCCATGCAGAGCATTTCTCCGCTTTCGGAAAGACTGCATAGAAAGTATCGTAGAAAAGCTCCTCCACTTTTCTGCCAAAGATCCGAGAGAGTAGGACTTCCATCAGTTTCAAATTAAGTACATGGAAAATCCGCTTCCATTATCTTGCTTTTCTATTGTGCAGAATCTTGCTTCCAGCCCGGCTTTTTCCATACAGGCTTTTTACTAAGTCTAAAGACACGGAAAGCATCGCATTTACCCTGAAAATCTTCAGGATTTCCCAAAAGTAAAAATCCAAGTCAGTCCATAGTAGCTGACTACACCGACCAAACTCGTTAATGGTGGTAATCGATGTACCGGAAGCTGCTGCCGGGTCCACCTGACCTTCTTAAAAGAAGATAGGCGTAACGGTAGCTGACCAGAGGAAATCACCATGGAGAGCATTAGGATATCCGATACAGGAAGAAACTAGCAATGGCAATATGCGGTATGGTGCGTGGTAAAGAGATATAGGTATGCACCGATACCGACTAAGGAAAACAATGATTACAAGACCGTTTAATCCGCCTACTCCCATTTCCTTTCCGACTAAAGTCATCTTCTGCTTTGCGGTGAGACGCTCGTCCATCAGAACACGGATGGTGACCATGAGAGACTGGGTACCGACATTTCCGGACATATCAAGAATCAGCGACTGAAAGCCATGATAATGGTAAGCTGTGCTACCACGGTTTCAAAAAGACCCACCTACGGTGGAAACAACAAGCACTGAGGAAAGCAGAATCACAAGCCGGAAGGCGTTTTTCACACTTTCCAGAAGCGGTTCATTTAACACTCTTCCGCAGTAAGACCTCCCAAACGAGCACATAGTCTTCACCCATCTCATCATCGTAAACTTCCAATACATCTTAAGCGGTAATTACACCTAAGATGATATTGTTTTTCCTCAAAACGGAATGGAGTTCTCGGCATAGCCTTTGATACGCTCCAAACAGTCCTCAATCTTTTTCATCCCGCATAGACAAAGGGACAAACTGGTTTCGCGAATATCGTCGAGCTTTGGTATCTCTTCGCGCGATAATCAATTCTAAATCCACTGCACCATAGTAGGAGCCGTCTTCGTGTACGACATAGACCTTGAAATGTTGTCATGCTCGGCAGCCTGTTCAATCAGAGAGCGCATGGCGTCCCGGATATTTAAATCCTTTGTCAAGAAGACGAAGTTTGTCGTCATACGAGAACCGATGAAGGCTTCATCATAGGGCACTGTAGAATCTGCAGTTCATTTTCGATCCTTCAGGCTCATCTTGGAAAAGCCAGATGGTCTTTTTCTCGGATTGGCTTCTTTCAGTAAGTCTACAGCATCATCCGGCTCCATCTCGGAAAGGACGATCTCCACTCTGCTTGGACTTTATCTCTTCCAGATATTCGTAGCCGTGCTCGCATACTCCATAACCTCACTCGAGGCGCTCATTATCTCAGACTGTACAAAAACTTACGCTCTTCCTCTTCTAAAGGGAAGGGCGGACGCAATGTCATTCGCATGATCTTCCAGATTCTCCCCGGGATTTGCTCTCGGTTTCGCCACTGCGAATGAGATCTCATAATCTTGAGAACAGTCTTGTTGAATTTTTCATTTTTCGTTCATTTTTCTCCTTTCCAAAACTTCATGGACACAGGGAAAAAGAACTTATGAGTTTAGATTATAGGGAAGGAGGAATCATTCTTCGGATCTTCCGCTACAAAAGTAAAATCATAGGTTCCTCGGATCCGTGCCATCACTGCTTTTCATCAATCTTTTCCTCCTTTTTAGAATTTATGACGAGAAGAAAGGGCTTTCCATTTTCTCATCTAAGGGCTTTCGACATAGAAGCCAAATCATGTCTAAATGTTTAACTAATTTGTCTCATATTTTTATTACTGCACTTTAACTGAAAACCCGACTAAGGTGTATCATTAAAAGTAAAGGGAATAGTAATGCTTTTTATGAAGTTCTGCAAATGAAAAATGAGATTTAAAATAGTAAAAGAAAGAAGAGAAAAGGAAAAATACGGATTTTTCTGACAGTATTCCCTACACTCTTTAGAGTCGGATGCAGTGAATGAAGCATAAAATAAGAATGTAATACGCTATGCATAAAAATGATGCGCCGGAGTTTAGCCAAGGATTGAATTAAGATGCGGGCTAAGCTGTGACGAAGATTCGGGCCAAGCTGTGAAGTGAAAGATTCGGGCTAAGCTGTGAAGTAAGGGAAAACAAGCTTTGAGAAGGAGTCGGTATGCAGATCTCGGTAGTCGAAGATGAAGTATTGTTTGCAAAAGTCTTTGAAAGAAATATTGAAGAAAAGCGAACAGGCGTGGTTTATGACGGGGAAGAAGGCTTGGAGCTGCAGCGTAATGCGTGCATTTTGATTTATTGATTTTGGACTTGATGCTTCCGGAAGCTGAACGGCTTTTCGGGTAGCAAGGACTCTTCAAAGAGAAAAACGGACTCGATTTTTGATGCTGACTGCGAAAGTCGGACATTTTGGACAGGGTGGAGGGACTTGACTCCGGTGCGGATTATCTGACAAAGCCCTCTTTGATAAGAGAGAGCTGCTTGCCTGTATCAGTCGCACTCTTCCCGGAGTACAGGAAAGAGGTCAATCAAATCAGCTCGGAAATACCTCCTCGACTTCGAATTCCTCGGAGCTTGTTTCGGGGAAAATGCGCTTGTCTTCCTCGAAGGAGTTTCAGATGATGAAACTGCTTTAAGCGAAGCGCAAGAATATCACGAAAAATACCTTTTTGGAAAAAACTGGGTTTTGACAGCGATGCAACGGAAAACAATGTCGAGGTCTATATCGGTTTTTACGGAAGAAAATTGAAGGCTCTTTCCTCGGATATTACAATCGTGTAAGCCTGCGGACTAGGCTATCACACTCGGAGGAAGAAAACGCATGATTGAACAATTACAGACTGACCCTGTTGCTTTCTGCGGTCAGCATTTTCTACTGCTCTTTTTGCTGCTTTTTCTTTTTCTTCTTTAATAGAAATAGCCTGTATTCCGGAGTGAAAAATGCACTTTCATCATCTGTGCAAGGTCCGATGAACCATTCTGTTTCGGAAAATTATCCCATATACCAAATCTTTATTTCAGACAATGGAGAAGTCCCTGAAAGTTTCGGAGAGATTATTTTCTGAAACGGACACGGAGGAAAAGCTGGTACGAGGATGCCCTGTCTAAGATAAAGGGGAAAGGGATCTTTACTCTTCCATGGAGGGGAGCTACAGTATTACTGTGAAAAGGATATTTCTCCTGAGGGTTTTCATTCTCCTGAAGACTCAGCTGGAAAATGGAGAAAATACAAAAGCGGAAAGAACGAAGCCTTCCTATCGTATTGCTGTAACGGATTTTAGCAAGGAAATAAAAGAGTATCAAAGAGACATTCGATAGTCCTGATCGCTTTGATTCTTTCTCCTCTCTACTCTCATTATCATCTTATCCCGCTTTTTGTGCGGAAAAAGCGTAAGACCGGTAAAAGAAGCGATGCTTGACAGAGACAGTTTGATTTCCGATGCTCTCATGAGCTGAAAACACCGCTTACGGTGATTATAAACAATGTCGGAAATCTGCATATGGAGAAACTTTTCTTCCAATCGGAGAAAGACTTTTTGGTATCAGAGGAGTTGCTGCGTCAAAATATCGAAAACAATATTGCGGGTATCGAGGAAAATGAGTACTGGATGAAGCATTTGACAGAGTCGCTATTGGATTTAAGCCGATTGAAAAATCTACAGGGATGAAAAAGAGCAGTTTGAAAACTTGTCTTATCCCATATTGCTGAGCACGAGTGTATGAACTTTTGAACCCTTGTGATAAGGGAGAAGTCTGGAATATACAATCGAAGAAGAGCTGTTTGTCTCGAAATGAAGAGAAGCTAAAAAGAGCTCCTTTCCATCCTTTTGAAAATGCTTTAAAAGTACTCTGTTCCGAATACAGCCACGGAATTATCTTTTAGTGAAAAGAAAAATTGCTTGTGCTCGGTATATCCAATGTTATAGAAAAGGAGCTTTCCGATGAGGAAAGAAAGAACTTATTTAACGCTCTTTTAGACTCGATGAGTCTCTATTCCGGAGGAAAGGTTACGGCTCACCTTTCCATTGCCAAAGGAAAATTGTCACGATGCATAAAGGGGAGATAAAGGTCGAGAGGAGAAGAAGCACATCCATTTCATTGTGCTGTACCATGGATTCGTTAAAAATTTTAAACTCAATTTTTATTTTTAAAATAAATAGGCATCTTTTATGACGGCAGAAAAAGGAAAGCAGAGGAGTGCAATGCACACTGTTGGGTATATCCAAAGACTCTTCTATTGGCGAACGCGGACACCAGAACAACAGATATGGTGCTTTTTGATGTTTTTGGGAGAGGACGAGAATGGTCAGGACGGATGACAGCTCTAAGATGCTCTATCATGCAGCTGTCTTTATCGTAAGTATTCTCGGACTTGCCTTCTACGGCATTTACGGAAGAAAAAGAAGAAAATGACAAAGAAGCTCGAGGATCTGTTCCTCGGGCTTCTTTTATGCGGAAAATCCCACGGAAAAACATTGGATGACGTAAGGAGAAATCTTGACGAATAAATCCTGTTTTTATAAAATATTAATAAAAATGGGTCGAAAACGGATAAAAATCTCTAATATTGTCGATAAACAGTTAAGTGGTACTGCATATAGTGAAAGTTGCAGAAGCATATATCATACACGAAATTAAGAAAGCAGAGGTATATGATGAAAAGACTGGGGAGCGAGAAGGATATCCATTTCGAGAGTGGGACTTTATTTGCTCGAAATTATGGTCAAGGCAGATCTTCAAAAAGGAATGGCGTATTTCTGTGCTTGTTTTACTTTGTAGTGGGAAGTATGCAGGGAATAAGCTGTGCAGAGGAAATCTGAAGAGATAGCTGAACGGATCGAGTCGGAAGAACCGCAGAGTGCAAGCCATGATAGCGAAAAATGAGCAGAGTGTCTCTTCAGAAGAGGGATTTTCATCCGTGAATGAAGAGGAAGCCGCAATCAGGCTGAAAAACGAGAAAATATTGCAGAAGATCGCCCGGAGGAGATAGGCGCTGAGGATGGCTCTGAAGAAAATTCTGAAGCGGGAGAGTCCGGACTTTCCGAAGAAGAAGCACAGAAGAAAAAGCGGTATATATGGACGCCGGTTCTTTAGTGAGCAGGCAGACCATGACCTTACGGTGAACGGCTATTTTTGGAGATAAAACCTTGAAGGAACCACGATGAAAGTGGAAACTCTGAAAGAGGAGTCGATTATCGAGGAAGCAAAGGCTGCATTGGAAGCAGAATATCGTAAGGAGGATGCGAAGAAAGAAGGAAAGTAGAAGAAAAGGAAAAATCAAAAGAAGATAGAATCAAAAGAAGAAAAATAGAATCAAAAGAAGAAAAATAGAATGCAAAAGAAGAAAAGGTGAAGCAGAAGAAGCAGAAGTAAAGGAGAAAGAAGTAGAAGCTAAAGGAAAGAACTCGGGAGATAGAGGTTTTGTAGTGGTGGATATTTCTTTTACCGGGAAATTGACGGGGTAGAAACAGAAGTCCAGCCTAAGAATGGAAAAAGTCGAAACTCCGTCTGGAAAAAGACGAAACAATAAAGGAAGATCTGAAGAAGATGAGCGAGAAGAAGAAATCATAGGAAACGACAGAGGATTCGACTACAAAAGGAAGAATCTTCAGAGACAAGAGAAGCTCAAAAGCAAAGGCAGAGGAAGCAGAAGGAAAGAACGAAGGCAAGAAAGTGAAGAGAAAGTAACGATTCCGAACTTGCAAAAATTCGAAGAACAGCTGGATGAAGAAATAGAAAAAGAAGTAGATAAAATTAGGGAGAAGGAAGAGAAAAGACTAAAGCAGAGAGTGAAAATAAAACGGAAAAAGAAGCTAAAACGGAGAAAGAAGCTTAAAAGCGGAAAAAGAAGCTAAAAGTGAGAAAGATGATAAAAGGGAGAAAGATGAGATAGAAACGGAGGATGAACTTCGCATTGTGCATCTTTCCGAAGGACGTCCGACAGAGATTCTTCCGGTCGATGAAGAGAGAGGAAAGTCTCGTTTTCTCCATTAAAACATTTCAGTACCTTTCTCGTACTGGCAAGAAGGAGAAGAGACTCGGGATTGTTACGCATGAATTGCGGGCGTATTGAAGTGAACCGGCGGATCCTAATGCCGGAACTCAGTGGCGGCAAGGACCGGGTATAGTTATAGGGATGGCAGTAGTAGGATATACGAAACAGGAAAACTAAGTATTGTTCCGCCTGAATATTATTCCAATGCAGTGAATACGACAACACTTGCGGTAGAGATGACTCAAGAGAGATAAAATACAAAATACGATCCTGGGCTGTAAAGCTTTTATATCCCTGCCTGTATCTTTTAAGGGCTGGATGATGCTGCTTGGAATCAAAATAAAATCACTGTGTCTACCAATAGGGAAAAACTGTATATACAGGTGGAGCCTCTGTTAGCACGGAATTCCCATGACACTCGGATACCAAACGACCAGAGTAGCTTCAACTATATCATTGAAGAAAGGACGAGAGCCTTCTTGTGCTTACAGAACTATAACATATTATGGCGGAATCACCTTTTAAAGGCGGACTTTGCTTTACGACCTCACTCCCCAGCATGTTGAAGGTGCGACATGATAATGCACTGAATAAAGGTGTCTACGGTTACTGAGTTTCTATTCAATTAAAGATTGAAAACAGCGGAATCTTTAAAATGGAGAGTCCGAGAAAAGGATGTCGGTTCATGTAGAAAACCAAAGTCAATCCGACGAAGGTCACATTGAAGCCGGCACTGCCGATGTAAATGGAGGTGTATTCTTTAAATGATCTTCTAGACTGAGAGCTGCCGACGCAAATGACTACTTTTATGCTGTATGGTATGCTAGAGTAGACAGAGCAGGGGAAGTTCACAGCCCTTTACATATCAGCTTAATATAGATCTCTAGCAAAATGGATGGAGGTGAGCTTGTCGTGCGAAAAAGATGCCTATGGATTACAGAGGAGACTATTATCTTTATAATCTGACGGCAGGATAATATCGAAGTGTATGCACGAGACGGATATAGAAATATCACCAAGTATATGGATCTTCTCTCACTGACCCTCTCCTGGCAGGGAAATGAACGATACCTTGTAAAATCCTATTGGAAGAGATCAGGTTGGTATATCCCAAGACCCCAGCGTTTACAGATTACCGGATAATGAACTGTATCTAACGGAACACAATTACTCTCCTATGCGAAATACACTCAGCTCTATGCCCTTTATTTAAGTATCACTATTCAAAATTGAAAGCGGCAATGGATGATCCTACACAAAATGTAGGAGAATGGATTACAAATAAAAATAATGGATTCGATTTACGGAAATCTGGGCGGATGGACATAAGAGGGAGAATTTATCTGTCCCGCAGAGCGAGGTGATGAGAATCTTCCCCGCGCCAAAGGGTGGCGGGATGTTTTCCTATAAAAATAGCTGTTGAGGAAAGACAGAACTTGCTGGATATCTTTGGCTTACAGAGTATCTATAAGGAAGGAAAAAGCGCTCCCTTACGACACCGGAACGCGGACCAAGAGCTTTAGCCTTTCTACGATGTACAAAGCGAGTGCCGAAAAATATAGCTTTCTCCCGGAACGAACCATTCTACTCAAATGGAAGCGCGGATCCGAATGGTTCCGGAGTTAGATCACTGACGGAAAGTACTATCTCTTTACTTCCAAAATGCGTTACCCGAGTCCTTTGAACGGAAAGACCGTTAGCACGGACCTTGCAAAGGGTGATCTGCATGAGCTCGAACATGATGACGGAACCGAACGACTTTTTATCGGGGAAGCCTATGGTTCTTACAGAGGATGACTACCATTATAGTAGTATCTATCTGGATTGGATGAAGGTTTATGATGTGGAGCAGTGTAGATTCCATGGTTTCCGGCATGTTAAAGTTTTAATGAAAAGCCCAACATACGTACGAGGAGTCAGAACTATCCTCCGGTAGAAGTGTGGTTGAGAAAAACTGAAACAAACTACTTTTAAGTATGGAGCATTTTTCCTACTGATAGCCAAGAGAAAAGCGGTAGTTTACTGGAGCTGGGGCAGACGCCACGCGGTCTATACTGCAAATTCCGGAGCGGCTATTGTGTAAACAATCAGATTAGTCTCGACAGTGTTGTTCCCGGGCGATAAAAAGCGATAGTAGGATTACAAATAAGGCAAAACCCCTACTATAGGAATGAGTTTGAATGTAGCTATACCATTGACATACTCCCACTCCGGATATGCAGAATACCACATCTGCCACTGCATGGAGAAGACAGATGACTATAATGTCAATTTTCTTGCAGGAGCCGCAGTTGCAGAAGGCAGGCACATAACAATCCTACAAATGTAGAGAACGGTAGTGGGCATTACTTTACCGCAGATAGGCTAAGTGTTCTGACCCCTCAAACATCGTTTCCCAACTTACCAAGGTCATATAAAAACTTTGAGGATCATCCTGAAACCGGCACACAAACCATCGATGTCTGCGTTCAAGGAAACAAATTACGGCTCATTACCCGCCAGTCTTCAAGGAGATGAATATACCAAAACCTATCTGAGTTAACCAAGGTATCATCTATGATTTATTGCCCGCCGGAACGGAGGTTATCGACAGTTCCATTGATATCGGAACATCGGCTTGACGGTTGGGCGGTTACGGCTCCTTGCGATATCAGAAGGGACATGATTATACGGTTGAAATTTCCAAAAACTGGGAAGGTTCAGGGCAGGATATGATGATCATTCGCTTTTCCGCACCGAACGATCCCGTTCACCGTCTTTGAGTAAGTCGTTTTAACTGAAGTGGCTGAAGCTGACCTGATCACCCTAAAGTAACCCCTACTTCCAATATTGCTGACAGGGAAGAAATGTGGTGAATACCGTGGGCTATGTCACGGACCCGAAACACGGTCTGGTTTGGGAAACCATATATCCGATGAACGGGGAAATTTCCTGTTCTGGAAAAAGATTCACTATTATAAGAATATCTGACGTGATGCGCTCAATTGAATTCTCGCTTTACCACTTCGGTTATTCAAAGACCGATGGTCTCAGGTACCGGTCACGGTTCTGGAAGCGGCTTTACGAATACTGCATCAACAGAGATTAACTCGAATTATCTAACAGACAATATCAGCTATATGGGAGACCCTTATAAATATCGTATACTTTATCAGGCGGCTGCGACAACCAGAACCACGAATATGGTACTTTTCGATCTTTTAGGAGATAAGAACGGGGAATTTGACGGCGTAGATATTGGAAAACCATGCTTACAAAGAGAACCTAAGTGATCCTGCCAATTCAGCTACTTTGGATACGCTAAAACCCTGAGTATTCGTTTCCTACAGCGTTCGACCGAGGCACAAAAAGACCTTGGTAAAGCACTGTATGATCCGGGCTGGGCAACGGATGGAACTGAATAACCCCTAAGAACACCGGGCACAAGCGCATTTGGAAAGAATGGAACTCATGAAAACGAGAGCGCAAATACCGGGTATAGATAAGAAGCAGATTCAGGCTATCGCCTTTGACCTCGCACGTACAGCTGCCGGAAAAGAAATTCACCTTGACCAGCAAGGTTTACTGTCGCCAATCTGAAAAAGTGAAGGCAGACAGATCAGGCGAAAAGTCAGCGTGAAGAATGTCAATACGGGCGCAGATGAAGTGTATTCAGTTTATGAACACAGCCTCCATCCACTGCGATTGTGGAAACCTGCGGTGAAACCTTTTGCAAAACAGCAGACTGGTAGTTGCGATATGACCTTCCCTGCAAGAAGGTTCTGGCGAGATACAGCCGGAACGTGACTCCGGCCTGATTATGGCGAACAAATCTCACTTATTACACTATGGAAGGTGTTGCCGGTGCACCGCCAGAGAACAAGATGGACATCCTCTGCTCTCCATCGTAAAATCCTGATGCTGCCGTCGGGAGGCACGGCAGCTTTACCACAATATCCGCTTGCTTCGTCCCGGAACCTATGAGCATAAGATTAAAAGAAGAAGGCTGTACATGTCTCCGGCGTTATATCTACGATATGCGAGGAGAGTCGTTACCATTACTCGTGAAAGACCCTGACCATAGACAGCTGACCTCGGATTTGACCTCCACAATGCGTGATCATCCCTCATCTTCCGGGTAATGCTTATGCTTGCATCTCATGAGACGGAATTTATGTGCAAAAATTCTTCTGCAGCGCCCGGACTTAGGACCCCGGACACGTCAGTAATCACTTTTCCCTTTACCTCAAAGAGAAAAACATCCTTCCGTACTGATGCCTGCTGCCGTGACGGGAGACAGTCTGAAACCGCAAACCCGGGATGCGGATGGTGTGAGGTGGATTTTGAAAGATTGTATTCTTCGGCGCGAGGAGGTGAAGGAATACACGATTACGGAAAAGTGGAGATTATCCTGAGTGCGGAAACGACCAAACCGATACAGTAAATATAGCAGTTTTTCGTGAGATTCTGGAAGTAGGGTAGTCTCAGCTGTATCGAGATGAGTTGGAGTTCACGAACACTTCAAGCCTTATTCCACAGAGGGTAGCCAGAACTGGATGAAGATTAGTCCGGCACCTCCTCGCGCACCCGCCGCCAATTTCGAATTTAATCTGAAAGCGGAAGAGCTGGGACGGACAGCTCATGCCGGATGCAGCAGTCTCGGACAGTGAAACCGTGATGCTGTGAGAGCAGGCTGCCTTTGAGCCGATACATTTTACAGAACCGGGAACTCAACCATAATCTAGAAGAAGCGAATGACGGACCTCCTGGTCGTACTTTATGCGATCCTTCTTGTCTCATGTCAATCAGCTTTGATGCAGGACAAAGCGAGGATAGTATTTGGCGATTTGATCGGTAGTGAGAAGATTTACGGGCGATGGAGAAGAAGTAACGGATATTGTTTTTCGATATATTAACATACGCCAAGTTCTAGCTGGTGGACCGGCGGTGGCGGAGGCGTCGCGGTCCGATACTGATTGTCGCTGTTCCGCTGACTCCGCGGACCCGAGAGCCGGAAAATCATCTCCCTGTTCCGATGTACATACTCCTGGAGGCTGAAAGCCGGAGGGAGAAGTGGAATAGGCATCGAAAGTCTCCGAGAACGGCTGGAGAAACAGAGGGATAGATGTGAGCTTCTGCCATAAGCAGAAAGCGAGCCTTTACTCGGAGAAGAATGGCAGAATTAAGGCGTCTTAGCTTTTAGGGTCTTAGGAAAAGCGGGGACTTGGAAAGTGTAAAAACAGCATGATCGCGCCCAAAGATGCTTTTACTCATGCTTTTGCATCCTTAATCAGTTTTGCTCACTCTTTCGTTCTATTGCTGTGCGGAAAGCAAAAGAGAGATAAAGGTACAAGAAGAAAACGTAAGACATAGCAAAAGTGAAACAAGCTAACTACATAACGCTGGCGTACTAAAATTCAAAATAGTGCTAGATTTTCGGCAATCTAGGTCTGAATGAGGTAGTCTGCTCGACACTTGCGAAAACAAAGAGAATCGAGTTGCCAGCTTAGTATCCGCGACAAAGCGACAAACTTTCACTGTAGTGTTGTCCTGCACGAGACCAACTTCCGAGCGAAGTTGCTTTATGAAGGTAGCGAGTCAGGTTAACAAAACCACCGCTCAGGCCAGGCGGCTAGCGATGAGCGTGCCCCAAATTTAGACCCATACGTACTTAGAAAACTATTTTGATACAGCCCTCTATACTTTGTCTTGAAAATAGGGAAAGAAGTCCAAGGATTACAGATGAATACCAACGGTAGTAGGAGGTAGGGGGAATTCAAAGTAGCAGTTTGTTCCTGTATATTTTCGAGTATGCTGCTTTATAGATAGAGCTCCATGTAGGTTGGTTGCAACCCAGCATCCACAGGAAATGGGACTTGTCGGGAGGGCTTCTTAAGATCGTGCAACAGAAAGCGTGGCAGAGTGTCTCAGAAGGAATCACCAAAAGGCGTAAAGCATGTAGCGTTTGAGGATACACCGTGGGAAAAATATCTCCGCATATTTGCGCAAAACAAAGACAAATAGATGGATAGGAATAAATACCTGATTGTTTTCTTCAGCGACCACTCACTCCTCCCATATAGCAGTACTGTCTGGACCGTCTCTCCTCACTGGAATGCCCGTTAGCGGTGCGCTTGATTACTCACCCTCAAAGACCATGGCAGGAAGATCCGCCGCCGTCCGGATTGTAGGCATCGGAAAAACCCGAGACTTCTTCAGCAGCAAGCTTTGCACAGTCTCATAAAGGCCCAGTCCTGCGCTTTCATTGGTTTCTTCCGTCCGACCACAAAGACATAGCGATTCTTTCCGAGATAGCCGATAGCGGTTCGCGCTACGCCTATAGCCATACCGGGACTTTCTGTCATTTTCCGGAACGGGAAATACTGCACGTCTTCCCAAGAGTACCGGGCCGAACAGGCATAAACTCGTAAGGCACCGTTTCGAAGTCAGCGTTTCTGCGGAAGTCGCTCCGATACAAATCTCTAAATTCTCCGTCATAATGGCTAGGGCGTGCTCTGGAACGTCTCGGTATAGGCTTCCGCCTCGAATGACATGAAGCCACGGTTTGCTCCTTGCCCCATAGTAGTCTCCGTTGCTGCGGGCGATAGCGTTGTTACTCGCTTGCGTGGCAAGGAGGTGGTATCCGCGATATTTCTGCCGTAGGCATTGCTTGCCAAGCGCAAGTTTTTAAACAGGGAAAGTCATCCGATACAGTGATGTCCGCCACATAACAGTAATTGCATACTCCTGGTACCCTCTCACTGTTATGGAACATTGCTGCGGAATAGCTTCCTGACATGCACCAGCAGTGGAGTGAGGAGGTGGCATGGTGCGCGTACTGCGAGGCAGTACTGCTTGCTCCGGAGCCGCTTTTCACCGCACCTCCGGAGCTGTTTTCAGCTCGCTTGCGCTTTGTCCTGCGCTTTTCGCCAATCATTTCCGCTTGCATTTGTCCGCAAGAGAGTGCGCTAGCGTCAGCTCGGAAAGTTCTCAACTCTCGTTGATTTTGGCTTCTGGCGCTTTTATCCTGCTTGTTGCTTTCTGATATTCGCACTCATCAGACTGTCCATCGGATGCGGATGCAAATCGAGGAGTGCATAGCTTTGCATAGGGAGGTGGACAGACCGCGCCGTAGAGTAGCACAGTTTGCTTTTTGTATTCAGTCTTTTCAACGGATTTCTCCTTCTTAAGCGGTGGACATTATCGAGGTAATGTTTGTATGGTCGGCGGTATGCGTTCCCGTGCCTCACGCAGTGCATTCATTGGCGTGAGTCGTATTTTCAGTGGTGGAAACGGCACATGGCTTCTGCGTCGGATGATACTGAGGATGTTTCTAGTCAGCGCAGGACAAGATAAACTAAAAGACTCGGTGATGATTTTGCTGAGCAGGCGTTCATGCCGAGAACTTCTGCAATCGCACTACGAGTGAGCAAAGCGTGTTAATGGTAAAGAGAGATAGGGAAGTCCCGGCTAGGAGAGTCTCTTTGAAATGCCCTCTTTATCGCTTCTGTTCGTTCAATCTCTCTCCTCGCGGTCACATTCTCGGTCTCTTCCGCTATTTCCTTTCCGTACGTGATTCTTCTTCTCTGTCCGTTCGAAAGCATTTGAAATACATAGTTTTTATCTGCGTAAAAGCTATGCGGCGTATGGAAATGAGTCTGCAAAGCATTGGTGCGTGATGCTCCGCTTAGGGCGAAGCTCTACTGTATCGAGCAGGAGCCAGAGTCGATACAGAAGGAGAGCAGGAACCTGGAGATAAACTTCAAAATCTGACTATAAATCCGGATAGAATCCTCTCACGGCATCAGCGACTTTCTTCATTGTCGTTACTATAAATGGCTCTCAATGGGATATCTTTATGGAATGCCTGCTCGCAAAGTCTAAAAAGCACATTCATCCTGCACTCGTAGCGATTTCCTGAATTTTGAGAAGCTTCGGAATTAGCTGCTTTTGAAAAGGCATCGCATCTCCGGTCTGGCGTCTCTACCCTCACTCGGTAGTGAGGAAAAACACCTTTTGTAAATGTAATTTCCGGATGCGGGAACGGAGTGAGAGTCCCGACCGCGCTCTGGATCCGAGAAAAGGCTTCCTTCGCTCTCCAAAGAACTTTCTTGTAAGAGGAAGAGAGCAATCCGCGGCGAATGTTGTCCGTCGCATCGAGGGTAATGACTTTGAAAGTCATCATGCTTTATGTAGTATTCAGGTAGGAAAGCCTCTGCTTTTTAGAGCGGCATACTTCCCTCGATCTGGGCAGGAATGACTTGGGTGCAAGGCTCTTGCTCCAATTTATGGAAGAGGGAAGATAGCCTCTCTCGAGCCGTCATTCGCCACCACTACCTTTCGAGTCTTTGTTTCCAGAGACTGGCTAAAGGAAATCACATTGCTCGGGTTTATAGGGTGGTATTAGGGCGAATTGTCTTTCATGCTTTCTCCTTTCCTGAAGCAATTAGTTCAGTCTTTTGTACTGTCCGTGTCAACATCACTGCTTTTGTTGAATTATTTGTATTCTGTTTTGTGAGTTTGCTTTCATCTTTTGTTGTTCTGACTCCTGTGCTTCCGTTTTTCGTTAGTTTCGTGGCTTATTACTTTGGGAATTTTTATTGCTTCCACTTTTGGACGTATCTTGGAGCCGGGAATTCTGTCCTCACCCTGACTTTGTCCGCCACGCTTTCGTTGTTGCCCATTATCGGGGCTGCCCCATACTGTCACTCGCCGCGTCTGGACTGCGCTACCGTCCGCTGGGAGGCATAGGGAGGTCTTCTCTTGCTCCATACCGCTGTTTTGCTCGTTACCGCCCATCATTGGGGCTGGCCCACACCATTTTGACTATTACTCTGTCCATGACCGCCACGTTGTACTCTGGTCTCGCCCATAGGAGGCTGGACCTGCGTATCCGCCTTGACCCGTCCACAGGAGCGTATAGCGTCCTTGGTCATTACCGTCGTTCTGACCGGTGCTGTTTCCATCATCGGTGGAGTGCTGTCCCATGTCATTCCCGCCTGCTGTTCTGTTCGCGTGCCGCCTTTGCTGACCCTGTCCTTGACCACGTTCTGCATGTCCGCCCATCATCGGAGGCCGTCCCATACCGTTACCGTCGTTTTGTTCCTGTCCGCTCGCGCTGTCTGTTACCGCTCATCGCTGCCTCGGCCGCCCATACCGCTGCTTCCGATGGTATTTGTGGTATCGTTAATCGTTACGTGGGATCTCTTTCATTGTTTCCGGCACCTCACTTTATAGGTCTTACTGTTTTCCAGATCTCGACTGCTGCAAAGCACGGCATTGTAGCTTTTGTGTGAGATCACTTATGCGGAGCAGAGATTTTCCGGATTCATCGGTAATCTCTGATGGTATCTCCGCATCTCGCATTTTACCGCGATAGTAGATATTGCGACTGTGTGGAATTATTTCCGCCAGCGCGGAACATTCCGGGAGTTACCGTCGCAAGATCGTGCCGTCTCGTCACGGTTAAGCCGCAATACCGTCAGAGTTGGATCGGAGCGTTTCCTCCGTCTGACGGATCCGTCTCACGATAATGCGGTTCCGCCGGAAACATTCAGGTTCCGTTGAATCGATTCCGTTCCACCCGGAACACTCTTGATCTCTCTCGGAGAGGGCTGATGGCGTAACTTACGAACCTGTCCTCGGATCCTCCCGGGCCGCACCGATACCGTCATCCGTGGAAGAAAATGGCACACGTCTCCGCCTCTCACATTTACGCGGCAGATTCTTCCCAAACCTTCGTTGAGTGATATTGATGGTACCGTCCTTCCACCGTCAGGGTATTATCCGCGATGGGAGCGCATCGTCTCCCGCATTTGGATGTCGCCGACCTGGTCCAACTGCGGACATCACCTTCGAGTGCAGTGCGTCCTCTACCGTTGCGGATATCAAAGGGACCGTCTTTTACGGTAAGGGAGCTCTCCGGCATTTAAAACCGTGGTGAGTAGCGATGGTGTAGTCCTGCTCACTGGTGAGATTGGTCTGCATCTCGTGAATGGCATCCCTCGTAGCCGCCCTCAACCGTGAGTTTTCCTCTACCGGAGATTGCAGGATGCTGGCATTTTCACTCATAGATATGGAATCATAGACTTTCGGAAGTAATCGGTCTCTTGTGCTTGCATTTTTATCAGAGGTATTGCTTGTCAGCTCCTGTATTTCGTGCTTTTCTCATTAGAGTACGAATCTCTGCGTTCTGTGCATTTTTCACTTTCTGTAGAAGTAAGTTTTCCTCTTTCCGTATTGGCGGCGTCTCTGATCGCTTACCGTGTGTTTCCGTATTTTCATTAAGGTAAACATTCAGACTTCGTTTCCCCGACAATTGGGGCATCCTGAATCGAGAGAGAAATTATCGAAGCAAAGTACACTGTTCTGTCCTCACTTTAATCTGTCCTCACTCAGCTTCCCGCTAAACTGATAAGTCCCCGCTCACCGATGGTGATTTTCCTCTCCGCCGTTGCGCCGTTCCGTCAATGAAACCGATCATTTTGAATGCTGATGACGGTTTTTCCCCGTAATGGCTTCAGCACTGCAGCGCGAGGCTACCATCACCTCCGGACTACCAGCAGGCACTGCATGGCAAGCACCATTCATATCCCAAAAGGCAATACATTTTTCTTGTTTTTAAAATTCTTCATAAGCTCCTTTCCGATTAAAGCCTTGCGTCCACGCTCTTTAACTTTCTTTTTATTAGATGAGTATTTTCTTTTCTGCGGATAACCCACTGGCCTTTGCTTTTTGAAAATGCTTTTAGCTGCGAAGCTCGAAAGCCAGATTTTCCTGCAAAGAGAATACAAAGTGAAGCTGAAATGAAACATTACTGTGAATTTGTGAAGATAATGTGGTATCAGTTGAAACGGTTTCTTGTTAAAGAGCAAGGAAAAAGACAAATAGAATGCAAGTTTGAAGAAAAAGAGGTACATAATGAACAAGCAACAACTTGTAGCTAAAATCTGGGAATCCGCCATCAAGGCGGTCGAAACGAAGCCAGTGATGGCGCGACTATTCATTTCCATTTTGTAACATCTGTCGATAAAGAAGAACAGCGGCTTCTGTCTCGAGGATATGATGCGGTGGATCTCTATCCGAAAGTATGTGGAATGAAGATTCGAGTGTGATTCCTTATTCCGAAAAAGCATTGCACAGCGAAGCTTTTGTGATATTTTATCTCTTATAAAGATTTATTACATGGATTCAGATAACCATTTTTCCGTGGATAATGGTCGGGTTGCCCTTTCTTTCAGCTACGACTTCCCGTGAATTCCACAAAAAAGTGTTTGAGGCATTCCACACTTTGAAACCGACCGAAGCTTGGGGAAATATTTGCGGACACAGGACCAGCAGTCACACGATTCAGTTAATCAATGAAATCCTGATGAATGGCGCGGATTACATGTTTAGTTTATTTTATGAGTACCTGATTTAACTCTCTTTGCGGTAAAATGCCGGAAAAAGGCGGGAGAATGATACGCTTCGGCGAAGTTTTTTGCTTGATGTCCGAAACTTTATG
>BNJU01001864.1_pt1 | contig 55503 bp, 57 predicted proteins | sample 8539281 | NCBI WGS metagenome assembly BNJU01 (sample SAMD00202456, study PRJDB9452) | human saliva metagenome | isolation source: human saliva | place: Japan
AAGTTATGACTGTCACAATCACCACCAACAAAACAAGCGTCAGTTTTATTTCTGATCTATCATTTTACTATTATGCTTTATACGTTAACAGAGCGACAAAGGTAATTCTGGTTCTGCAGGTTTAGTGTGAATCATCTGCGCATCCCGCATTGAGCGTAAGCACGAAATTCGCATCTTTTGCGTAGTCAGTATGATAGACAACCGAAGATATATTATCCAAGCTGTGCTCCACAAACAACAATGACTGGGAGATTGAGGAATGTGACCCGTGATGGCTCCACCGAAGCAGAGCGGCATATCATGCTCCAACACGCCACGATAATTTACCATCAGGTTGAAGAGAAAGAATTCCTACTATTTGACTTCCGGCTGAACAGAAGGTTGGCGTGGCATTTAGATATGTGGCGTGCACAAACCATCCTTGAGGCCTGTGCATTCCTCGTTACCATGCGATGGCGAAGAGGTCAGTGTCGCTGTCCCTGGGCGTGCCGACCGGATGCGTCTTGGCTGATGGACGATAGAAACGCTCCTCTCCTACCAAAAATCAGACAAAAGACTGCACGTCTTCTCGCCTTACTTTCGAGCAGTCTTTGGCAAGCTGTCTTCGTGCCGTTGAACGAGGGTTTCGATAAGCGTGATGAGACTCACATCTGCTGCTATGTGTGTGCATGGATGAGAAGTCTATCCGCCGTGGTCAAGGAGTATGTCCGTGCGTGCTCATGGTGGAGAATGGTACGCGTCATCGGAAGTGGTGGTACAGGCCGAAGGAGTCAAAAAGCGTTGATAATCTGTGCACTACAGAGCGCTTACAGAGGAACAGCGCACTCGTTGAAACGACATGCCACCAGAGACATGTAGGGCCTTTTCATTGATGGTCGCTGTGAAGTATTTCCCAATGCCAGCTTTCACCGTCATGCGACTTGTACGCCACTGCGTTACCGGTTTGAACGATGCGTCGACGCAGTGCGCAAGCGTGAGGTTAAGGAGTCTGCTAGACACGCATGTACTCAAGTATCTTTTGGCCTGGAAGGACAAGTCCAACACCTCCCAACGACCGGTCGGCGATTTGATATGCTGGAGAATGCTCGAGTATCAGGTCCTGCAAGCTTGGCCGGTCAGGAACTCTCGTCGCAGTCTGCTCGCCTTTGTAACCATCATGTGGAGATATGGAGGCGTTATGGTGCGTGGGAGACTGCATGAGCGTTTTGCAGCATTTTCAACGTGAAAGAGATCAACGGATGTTGTCTTTATGTTCGAGAGACACCTCAAAGGGCATCATCTGATCCGCGAGATTTTCTGGTGCCAACAGCGGCACAGCTGAGAACCAACGGGTCAGATTCATAGAAATCAAGACCATCGGCAGAGGATGGGCGGGAGACCGCTGAACGCTATCGGATAGCGATCTTCGCCTTCTAAGGGTGGCCAGAGGTGGTAGCTCTACACTCGTACAGTAGAAGACCCACGCTACAAACAAACTCATTTCTTTGAACACGATATAATCTCTTTCATCAGGACTCTTTTCTTCTTTCCCCTTTCCTTATCTCTATCCATACTATATAGAAAGTAGTAAAAGTTATCTAACTGCCGGATAAAGAGCTATCTATTGCAAGCATTGTGGTTTCACTATCAACTGCTATATTATAAATTCCTACTATAAAATAGTCAGTAGAGATACTATCGTGTACACAGTATAAGAGACATAGTTTGACCGTAATCAGCTAACAAACCCATAAAAATATTTCCCTATCCTCATCATCACTACCAAAAAGGACAATACAATGTTGTCATTTTCATGCCTGGCAAACTAATGTTAAAAGTGACAGCACAAATTTTAAAATTACTAGTAAGGACGTAAGATGAAAGTGAGTTCTGATTTTTAAAGCCTACACCTACACCTACAAATCCATTTTGCAACTTGCATATGTATATCACAATAAGCTCTCCCAATCTAATGCATCAGCCTTGCAACTTCATGTCCTTGCGCAGTCTCAGGTTCAATACGAATACATACAGCTGACATTTTACCATACAGCTGCTAAGTGAGCATGAGAATGTCCTGGCATTATCGTGGTCAAAATGTGCTGGCTGGGTTCCATGCATCTCACATGTGAAGATGCGTCTAGATTTGTCGCTTGAACTTCTGAGGTACACGAGGTTTTCTCCATCTACAGAATACCTGTAAATCTTGACTGACGAGATCTGGGTCCATATAAGTTCCGCTTGGTATAATTCTACAGCAGTGATTCCTCCTCAACTATCTTTTGAGAAAATCTCGTGTGCGAGTTTGATCGAGTGCCCGTTCGCTGAGAAAGCCAAATCACCGAAAGCACATCTAGTGCAATGTATGCCGTCTCAAGTTCGCAAATTTGGCTAATCTGCTGTCTAATCCACGACATATCAGATCGGCTGCAGCTGGAGCTTGCTAGAGCACCTGTGCCGTGAGAACCGCCCTGGGCTTATTATACAAATATCTGAAACAACTCTGTTTTGTAGCCTCTGAGACTTTTGGTACTTTTTCTTGTTTTAATTTCAAAGTGCTAACGTGTGAGTCGTGACTCACGGCTGGCGAATAACCTATTTCTATACCATGACACGCTACAGTGTTATACTCTCGAAAATCCTTGAAATCAAACTTGCGCATGAAAGCATACCAACATGAGGACTTGCATTTTGAAAAGTGCACCCTGACAATCCTTGCCTGGGGATGATAGGGATCTTGTCCAAAAATCTCATGCAATATCCATCGTTGAATACGTTTTAGGTTCCTGATACGAACAACTATCCGCCTCCTCTTTTACTATGTTTTTCTTGATTGTAAAATATGCATAATAACCATCAATGCGGTCTTTTGATGGAAGATAAGTTCCGAATATTCTACACCTACCTTGCCTGCCAAGTGTTTTTGCATATTACTAGCAGCCCTTCTTTATCAGGTTATCTGTATATTCTATAATAGAGGAACGAATTGAGGTGCATCCGTCGGTTGTTGTATAAAAGAGTCTCTTGGGAAATCCATAGCTTAATCTATTACTCTTACTGGTGTTAACAGCCGATGAGGCTGTTAATAATGGCTGACATAGGCAGTCATTATTATCAGTATAATGATGTAATTCTATGCTCACAGCCAAGGGCTGCAACAAATCGGAAACAGTAGTCCTCAATTTTTCGCTAATAGATTAATCTGCAAATCCCAAAGAAACTTAGTGGGTATATATACATATTTCTTTTTATTATCATATCTATACCAAAGGATCTGACCTCAAACTCTCTCTTACGTATGCTTGTATAAGTCACTCCTTCCTTCATCTGTCAACAGCCCATCTTTCTCTGAGAAGATTCCTTTGAACAGCATTTTCTGAGTTGTTCATATTAGCTTATGAGTGTTTCCAACAACAAACAAAATGCTGAGTCAGATCGCTTCATGATATGCCATGCAACAAAACCAAATCAATTGAATAGATTCTGACCAAAATCATTAAATAGACGGTGATATGACCTTTGGCTTATGAGCAATACTAATCATTTATATTTCAACCGTTCCTAACTTTCATCACGATGTTCTGTCAAATAGTCTTCGAGGAAGAGTGGAACCCATTTTTGCTATTATCCGAACGCCTTTACTTGCCCAAAGAATAGGCAAAAGATATTTGGAGTAATATGGTCGAAACATACCAACGATTGACTGTTGGTATAACCCTATGGGCCTATATCATAAATCCATCTCTTTTACATATTGTTCTTAGGGTAAAGACATGTCCCATATTTAGAGCGAAGTCTCTGACAACCTTCATTCTCGGAGGATAGCCAAATACAGAATGTCTTCGTACAAAAGCCATGCGTGCACATCTCCATAAAACAGACTGACATTCCTCTGAATAATAATGTTCCAGCTTTTTCACATATAAGCAACACATAAACACAACTACACTCCTTGTGGTATGTGTTATCTGTTCTAATAATTTTGGCAGCTTCTCTGAACCTAAGAAATCATCAAGAGCACAACAAGATATGGCGTGTCGCTATATGAGAAATTGTTGTCCAACAAAACTCACGAGATATGACTAAATCGGACCTATAATCTTTTTGATATGGTACGCTCATTAGTACACCGCTTTTCCCGATCCACCAATAGGATATACGCAATAGGCATTCCGGATGTGCTCTTATGATTTGTTGTAAGCCATCTTCTCAACACATTAGCTCACCTCTTCGTTTCAGAGTAAAGGAAACTTGCTAGACAATGCCAGGGCTGTTCCCCAATCACTTTCCCTCAAAATTATGTAGCTATGCAAGAATATCCGCTTCTGAAATTTTGTCTCATCAAAGTCGATACCTCAATGCACGAGTACTTGTGTGTCGATTTTAGCATATGATAAAAGAAATATTATGTCACCTTAATTCCGCAGCACGCAAAATCTTGTATCACTTATGCATCAGAAAAACAAAGGTTCTAACAACACTTGTTCGTTATGCAAGAAATTTCACCTTTCTTGGTACTGCAAAAATAATAAGCAAAGCAAAAACATCTGACGCGACAAAGGTAGCAAATAAAAACGATAACATAACTTTTTCGGAGGATTTTGTCACGTCAATATGATGTCAAAATTGGGTCTTGATAACTTTACTTTCAACCACCTATTGTCCCCTGCTCACAAATCTGATGCAGAAAGTATTCTGGTGCAAAATAGGACTACCACTATTTCCCCAGTTGGAAGCTCCATAGGGCACTCATTTGCGACCTTCGGTCAGTCCTAGGTCCTGTTGCAAGTCTATACTCGTAGCAGCATTTTCGCAGTATGCCGCCATCATCGACACCATTGTAATGCCGTTACATCTTTTCGAGATGTGCTTGCGGACTGCTTTGACGCCGTCGATATTCAAAGGAAGTGCTTGCCAGTTTGACCTTTTGGCTTGATCGAGGCGTAACGAGCATGGAAAAGTCAGACCATAAGTTCGGCACTACGCGTAGTTATGGTTTTACCAGCGAGCGTGTAATTCAAGGACTTCTTCGTGGCTTAGAAAGCAGTTTACCTCCATGTCACGCCGTCGCATAGTGGCGTGAGCGTTCCAACGGAGAGAGATCTACTTATTCATATGAGTGGCTCTGACGGGCCGAGGGCGAGTAAGCATCCCCCGAGTTCGTTTCTTTTTAAAGAGATAGAGTGCAAGGTCCACTGCAGAGGAGCATCGCAAGCATTGTGCGCACGGCGGCGTAAATGGTAGGCTGTTATCCACACAGCACGAGAATATTTCCTAGTGCATTACCGTAGCTGATCAGTTGGACTCATGCTCAAGACTGGCTATTGTTTGAAGATAACATGGGTGAGTTAAGTCTGGCATTGATGGGACTCTGGTCTCAGCTTAGTGGCGAGTTTATACTTTTCTGACCAACAAGGCGCGGGAAAGGGCAGAAAAGGAACTCGGTAGCTCGTGGTTAGGGACAGCGAGGATGTCTTCAGGTTCTCAGAAGATAAAGCCTTTCTAAACGGAAGACTGGCCGGCGAGATGACACTCGACGGCTCACTTCTGCGATGCGCATGGTGCGTGCTGCATCGTGCCCAAGTCATATTACCAATGATAACTTTCTGCGCAGAAACTATGTTATGATGCTCTCGGATGACATGCGTATCGCTACACGGTGGATGGCAAGAGATCAAAAGAGAACGAGGAGATAAAAGAAGCTAAAAGTAAGGAAAGCATATATACCATTTCAGATAGTCGCAATGGTGAGGTCGCGTGGCAGTTGCTCGCCGAGCAGTTCATATTGACCAAACACACAAGACCAAAGTGGACTGAAACACAGGAAAGGTGAGGGCATAAATCATCTTTGAACATTATCCAACACTGGTGCATATGGCGATTTGGCTATGAAACTTACTGATATGTTATAACATCAAGAGCATCAAAAGGATGCCCACTGCTGAGCTGAGAAGCTAGCTAAATGGTTTAATGAGGTTGGAAGAGCTGGGAGTGGACAATTTCTACACAGTGATTGGACACGTTTGAAAATCATTATCAAACCATACTCACCTCTTTGTAAACAGAGCTACGAATGCAAATGCGAGGTCATTCCAATGCTAGTTAAAGGCATTCGGGGGCTACAGTTCAGGAGGAGTGACGAGATATTCCTCTCTTTTATATGAGGGCTTATGAAATTGTGTGCTCAGAGGTATAGACTGCAGCTGGCAGCTGTAGGACTGACACTCTTTATTCTTAATTTCATGTACCTGCCAACCCGGAAAATTGGGAATATTTTAAAACGAGAAAGCTCAGTGTTGAGTAATCAACTCTTGGCTTTACATCGTACCCGACCTGGGCTCGACACGATGGGCTGGGCTCTCACTAGCGTTTGAGACCAGCGCGTCTCACCTATTCCGCCATCACGGGCATGTGGCTGCTGTTTGAGACGACGGGTGCAAAGGTAGAGAGAAAAATCTGTTGGCAAATTTTTGAGGGTGTTATTTAATGAGAATGCTGATTAATGCATATCGGTAGTATTTTCGACAATAAAAAGATTTGGAGGTATGGAGTTATATATAAAGTATCTTTTGGAGAAACGTACTCGGTTAGCTGAAGATAGATACACGACTGAATCGTAAACAACACGCATATTCTGTGCTGGCGGTGGCAAGTGGACGAAGATCATGGCCTTGCTGTAGGTGAATTAGGTCACCAAAAGCAGTGATGACTCTCTTTTGGTACAGGTCGTACTCTAGCCTAAATAAACTTTTTGACCGCTTTGCGATATTCTTCCAAAAGAGAACATATATATATATCACAGTCTGTGATTATCTTGATCTCGTCAAAGAGCAGTTGCTCATGTAGCGGCTGACCATATCATGGCTGAGCTCAATACACAGAAACACGGCACCAAGTGTTGCTTGGGCCGTACACCATGCATCATGACAAGTTTGATCCCAAAGCAAACATCACTACATCTTCCTTCTGATCAGAATATTGTTAATGATGAAGCATTCTTTCGCTAATATTAAAGAGGATTGATGTTTGCTGAGAAAGAATGATGCTATACCGACGATGGCGGCGTTACCCCACCCGTCCGTAACCAGGATACGGATACTACATGCGCGGCGTCTACACGGGAGAATGGCGATATCATATAAGGTACATGCTCTCACTGCAGAAGCCTGACTGGAGAATTTGTGCTCAAAACAAGTTCAAGTGGGATAGTAAGGAATGGTAGTTGAACACAGGACTCTTCCTCAGCTACTTAATTACTTTCTGTCAATGTTCTCATGGTTTCCTCCTCTGTTTTACGTGCAGGCGAAAAGGGCGACCGAGCAACAACCATAGAAGAAGAGGCTTTCGTTCGTGAGAACTTCCCACGCTATCCGAACATTTCGTTAGACCTGGTATCTTAGAAAAGTCGGAGAAATGTCTGTGATGAGATGCGACTTTGGTTGGGCAGACCTTGGAAACGTGGCATGGAGTCTATGAGTCACTAAGCAAGAGAGAGGGTGACAATGTTGTTAGTTGAGCTCGGATGTTATCCCTGAAGATGCTGCATAATATCGCTAAAGCTTCTCAAAGGGAAATTAGGTGTTATCAATGGACTTGATGGCTATATCATTGCCGAAAAGGATAATGTTGCTTATATGCAAGAAGGAGACTTCTGCATTGGTAAGGAAATATGTGAATGAAGTACAGATAAAGAAGGAGAAGAGTTTGTATAAAGAAAACCTCCCAACCTCCAAAGGAAGGAAGCAGCAAGTTTGGTAAAGGTGGGATTACTTTATTAAACGTATCTTTCCTTATATTAAGGAAAATGATAAACGGAGATATGCAATAATTGTATATCCTCGTCTTGATAACATCTTATTTCAGAGGCCAAATGTTATTCCACCCTGAAAAGCCTTTGAGATCTTTGCCGCAATCTCCTTCTGCCTCAGCCTCAACCTGTACGTGATGCTTGAAAATCAACATCAGCCTCGCTGTTCATTGGCAAGAGGTGGATATGTGCATGGTTAAACCCTCAACCCCAAGACGACCTGAGCTACCTTCTACACATGGAAAGACTGTCTTTATAGCACGTGCTACTTTCTTTTGCAAAAACCTCAAGGCCGCAAGCTCCTCATCTTCCATATCGAAGATATAGTCAACTAACTTTTGCGAGGGATAACAGCAGTGACCCTTTGTTACTGGATCAATGTCGAGAAAAAGCTAGAATTGTTCGTTCTCTCCGCACACTCAGCTTGAATCTCACTCTGCTGCAATGCATTGAATATTGTCATACAGAACCTCCCTTGTTTTGTTATTAGGCATCAATTGAGATTTTATCAATGCGTAGCATGTAATAGTACCATTGAGGGATAGTGAGTTTCAACCTCATCGTCACCTTCTTATTCAACAAACCCTGTGCAATAGGAGTCTTGATTGAAATCTTATTCTGCTTCTAGGTTGTCTCTGTTTCACCAACAATCGTGTACTTCATCTTAGCATTTGTGTCTTTACGTTTGTCATCTCAACAGTAGACATAATCTCGTACATGGCATCAGTGCCAAACGTGACATATCAACAATCTTTTGCTTGTGCCACGGTCATCTTCAATTCAGCAATACGTGCTTCCGCATGACGCCGTCCTCCTTAGCAGCATCATACTCAGAATTCTCACCTGTCGCCCCTTATCGGCAGCTTCGGCAATAGCAGCAGATGCCTTGGGACGTTCAACAGATCTCACATACTGCAAATCGGCTACGAGTTTGTCGTAACCTTTCCTGTGACATATAAGCCATAATATCTTTGTTTAAAAATTAATCGTTTTTCAATAGACATAAAAGACAGACTCCAACATCTCTCTACACTGAATGCCGGAATCCCATATCCTTAAAATGCTCTTAATCTTTTTATTTTTGCAAAGTTAGGGTTAAAATGATATAACAAAGTTTTATGGGACATGCTTTTTCACCAGCTATATTTCAACTTTTTCTTTCTGACTTTCAGGCTTTCTTTTAGTTATATTCAACTATCTTTATTCTATCAATAGAAGAAAATCTGAGATAACAGTGTACTGTCCATCTCACAAACAAGATACTCGGCCCCTACAATAATCAATTACTCATTATGACAATAAATCAAAGATTCTTGCTTAGAAGAGCAAACCTAATAAAACCTTATCAGGCCAGTTGTATTGCCTAAAAAGAAATCAGGTCAAACTATCAATTTGTCAGCGTATCTTCTTGATGTAAATCAATCATACAACATATGCTTAAAAAGACTGTAAAAGTTGTATATATAAAATCCTCTTTATCTTGCAACGTGTTTTCATAGTATTAGATTTAAGGGTTAACAGGTTGGACACAGTGGTAGTCCTATGTCTTCAGTCTAGTATGAAACATCGATAAATATAGACATATAAAGCCTCTATTACGACATCAAACATTTCCTAAACATAAGTTAGTCATTAGTTCTCAACATTATCAACTACCTTCAAAGTTTCGGGTCAGTCCTAAAACCCAGTTACGCAAGTCTATACTTTCACACACAATTTCATAAGCCTTATATAAAAAGAAAGGAATATCTCGTCACCTCTGAACTGTGCCTGAATGCTGACTTTTAGTATTGAATGACCTGCATTTGCATTCGTAGCTCTGCTTACAAAGAAATTGAGTATGGTTTGATAATGATTTTCAAACGTGTCAATCACTGTGTAGAAATTGTCCACTCCCAGCTCTTTCAACCTCATTAAACCATTTAGTTAACTTTTGAGCCTTGCAGCATCCTTGATGCTCTTTGATGTTATAAATATCGGTAAGTTTGATAGCCAAATCATACGCCTTTTTCAGTGTCGGATAATGTTCAAAGATGATTTGTGCCCTACCTTTCTGTGTTTCAGTCCACTTGGTCTTGTGCTTGGTCAATATGAACTTTGCTCTGGCGAGCAACTGCTTACGCGTGTCACCATTGCTGTATCTAAATGGTATATATTCCTTACCCTTACATTTTAGCTTCTTTTATCTCCTCATTCTCTTTATCTCTTGCCATCCATCGGTAAGCGATACGCATGTCATCCAGAGCATCATAATATAGTTTCTGCACATGAAATCTATCATTGGTAATAAGTGCTTTGGGGAAAAACGGCACGGACTATAGCATCATAGAAGATGACAAGTCGAGTGTTATCTCCTTGACAGTCTTCCGTTTAGAAAGGTTTATCTTCTTGAGAACCTGAATAACGTCCTCTGCTTTGGTCCCTTTAACCACAGCTACCAAAGTCCCTTTTCTGCCCTTTCCCGCCTTGTTGGTCAGAAAAGTATAAACCTCGCCACTGCTTAGACAGGTCTCATCAATACTTAGACTCTCACCTATGTTATCTTCAAACAATAGCCAGTCTTGAGCATGATCCAACTGATCCCAGCTACGGTAATCACTGAAATATTCCTTGTACTGTGTGGATAACAGCTTGCCATTTACGCCATAGTGCGCACCAATGCTTGCGATGCTCTCTGCAGTGGACTCAATTCTATTCTTTTAAAAAAGAAACGAACTCGGGGGATAGTTTACTGCCCTCGGCCGTCAAGTCATCATATGAATAAGTAAATATCTCTCCGTTGGAACTGTCACGCCACTTGCGACGGCGGACATGGAGGTAAACTGCTTTGCCACGAAGGGGGAAGTCCGAATTACACGCTCGCTGGTAAAAACCATAACTTTATCAGTGCCTAACTTATGGTCTGACTCTTTTCCATAAAGTTACGCCTGCCGTCATAAAAGTCAAACTGGCAAAGCACTTCTTGAATATCGACAACATCAAAGTAGTCGGCAAGTACATCTGGAAAGATGCAACGTATAGTTGGTCATTCTTCATGATGCAAAGGTAATAAATACTTATGAAATTATGCGCTTAAGAGTATAGACTTAGCAACTGGCTTTTAGGACTGACCCGAGTTTCCTTTTCCTTTCCTACCATTGTGGAGCACCACTGTTGTACAGTACTCAGCACGTATTAGTGTGATGGTAAACTACCCACTTAAATGATGACAAAAACAACGCTAGAAGTAACAAAATAGGGAATAACCTGCCATAGAATAGAAAGATTGATCTCAGCAGAAAAATATAACATTTCATTAATCTATGTACTTTTATCTTTATCTTTGCATTATAATACTTATCAAATAATGAAGACTCTAAAAACATTTTTATTCATACTTTCTCTACTCTGTTCGAGTGGTGTAGAGGCACAAATAGGTGATCAACGCTGTAAAGTCTTTGGACCATTAAAAAGATAATAATACTAGGGAAAAACTTGCACTTTATACAGCAAAAAGGGGAAAAATCATGAAATGATGTTGACAGCATTAAAACGCTTGAAGAACAACGTGTTTATTGTCACCAAAAAGACAATCTGAAAGGGAGTTATGATAGTAGGATGAGTTACATCATTAAATATAACGAAAATAGAAGAATTTGATAGTTTATAAGCACCATTTTTGGAAAGTATATCTGAACGGACGACAAGGTCTTTACCTACCGAAGGCAAAACAAGTACCTGCCTGAGTAGAATATGAAAAGATTTGCAGTATGGATAGAGGTCTTGATCAAATCACCCCAACCTTATCGTGAAAGAAAAGGGTAAATACGGTATGTTCAATGCCGAGGCAGAACGCCTGATAAAGTCAGGAATACGATGACGTAAAAATTTGCTAACGGCCATTATTGCTCCAAAAAGGTGAGAAAAGATTATTCATGACAAAGAGACAAACAAACACTACATAAGGTATCTCAACAAAAGGACAAATAACTAATTGATGAAGAAAAGGGTAATTCTAAGCAAATCTCTTATTTTATATTTGAAGATAATAGGAAGATGGTTTGTTTGATGAGAACGATAGTGCATTAATATCACCGCAATATGAGTCAATGGATTCATACTATAATATTTCGAGTGGGAAGAAAGACTATCTTGTTGTAAAACAGAACTCGCACTATGGAGTAATCAACCTTTCAAACGAGGTTTTAATCCCATTAAAATATAAATCGTTTTCTAAGATTTATGGTTCTACTGTAATTAGTGTGAGTTAACATATGTCTAGCCCACCATAGAAGAACAGAATCGCTATCCGATAGCGTTCTGGCAGTACCATACTCTCTGCCGATGGTCTTGACTTTGAATCGACCTGTTGATTCTCTCGGCTTTGCCGTTGTTGGCACCAGTAACCATGGATCTGATGATGCCTTTGAGGTGTCTCTTGAACATAAAAGACAACACTGTTGATCTCTTCAATGTTGTACTGCAAGGCATCTGCCATCCAGTCTCCCAACATACCATAGCCTCTTCCATATCTCCATGATGGTTAAGGCGAAGGAGATCACGAAAGAGTTCTTTGACTTTCCAAGCTTGCGAGACCTGATACCGGCATTCTCCAGCATATCAAACTCGCCGACGGTCGTTGGGAGTGTATTTGACTCTGTCCTTGAGCCAAAGATACTTTGGTACTGCGCAGTTCCTGAACTCTAACGCTCACGCTTGCGCACCTTGTCGACGGCATCGTTCAAATAGGTAACGCAGTGGTACAAGTCATGACAGTGGCTGGCATTGGGGAAATACTTCACAGCGCCTATCAATGAAAGGCTCCACATGTCTGTATACACCGTTTCAACCGAATTGCGCTGTTCCTCTGTGAGCGCCTTAGTGCACAGATTATCAACGCTCTGGCTCTTTCGGCCTGTTTCTACTTCGATGACATGACCAGTATCTCCATCATAGAGCATGCTGGACATACTCACTGACCACGGCGAATAGACTTCTCATCCATGCACACATGCTGTAGATATGAGTCCTATCACGCTTATCCAAACCTCGTTCAACGGCACGAAGCATAACGCCATGTACCTGTTCGAAAAGTAGGCGGAGAAGGTGCGCAGTCTTTGTCTGATTTTGGTAGAGAGGAGCGTTTTCATCGTCCCATCAGCCAAGACATCCGAGAGTTTGGTAATGCCCAGGGACAGCGACACTCTTTGACCTCTTCGCCATCATGGTAACGAGGAATACGAGCCTCAAGGATGGTTTTGTACTGCCACATATCAAATGCTGCCAACGCGTTCATGACGGAAGTCAAATATAGGGAATTCTTTCTCTTCAACCTTGATGGTGTCATAGCGATATTTGAGCATGATATGTATCTCTTCGGTGGAGTCATCACAGGTCACATTCTCAATCTCCCAATCATTGTTGCTGTGGAGCAATGGCTTGGATAATATATCTTCGGTTGTCATCATACTGACTACAAAGATACGACCTTGTGCCGCTTAATGCGGGATAGGCATGTTAATTCACACTCAAATCCCGCAGAACCGCAGTTATATACGTGACCATATTGCTTTTGAAGACGGAAGAGCTACATACTTTGCTCTTTGAAAGACAACAGTATCTTCAATCGCCGTATCAACGACATAAGAGAAACAAGTGGCCTGTATGCGGTCATCTGAAAAGAAGGAAAGAAGCCCTTCTAAACAAGTTAACACTCGACCTACTCTTCCTGTTTAAATACGAAGAGATTGTAATAGTGAAGAAGACAGCCTTTTAGTGGTATGAATAGCGTGGCAGTATTGTTGACAAAACGAGAAGACTATTATTCCATACATGTACGACGAATGGCTGTACAAAAGTGGGCGGGTGATAAGTTTGTTGTAAAGAAAGAGAATCAATATGGTATCATCAATTTAAGAATCAACTCCGTCTGTAGTATGATACCCTATCCTATTATAGCTTAGAGCGATTATTTCCAAGTTATGGACATAAACAGAAACAATCCTGAATACGATTGAACTTCGAAAGGAGATAAAAGGAATAAACAAAAGCCTCTCCTCAATTCATTAAAGCTAACAAGAAAGAAAGGGCACTATAAGCATTTATAAAGTAAGCATCCAATATTAGCCGCCTTTGCGTGGTCTTCCAGCTTTTTACTACTTTGCCCGAAAACTTATGTTTGTACGCAACGAAACAAATGTTTTTCGGGTTTGTTGCACTCTGTGACATGCGTCAGGGGCCTCCTTCGCCTGTCCCTAAGTGGTCCGCAGCCATGTCTTTCAACCCTTCTGATGGAGTAGTTCATGTGTTCTACAACCGCCCCGTAACCGAATCAAGTTGCTGCACTGGGAACGCTGTGGTTTTGTCGTCTATCATAAACAGATGGCACAGGTTGCCTGAGTTCTAAATCATACGGGCGAGTACCGGCTTCGATGACCTTCGCTGGGACGAACTGGTATCTATATTGAAGGTATAAACCTAATTGCTACCGAAAGAAAAAGATATAATAAATCTTAGTATGTAATGTCAGATATGTATCTTTACATCATATAAAGAACTGATATTATGATGGATACGTCCTGCTGCACAATGATATCTGCTACCATTCTCTGAACTCGAAGCTGTTATTAAACTTTGAGCAAAAAGGATGCTGAACTTAAGGATAAGGATGCTGAACTTATGATAAGATGCTGAACTTAAGGATAAGGATGCTGGAACTTAAGGATAAGGATGCTGAACTTATGGATAAGGATGCTGAACTTGAGGATAAGGATGCTGAACTTAAGGATAAGGATGCGGAAACTGGAACGAAAGTCCCGTCGCATTTCTTGAGCTTGAGCGCATGGTGTACAGTAGGCGCAGCGGAAACGCCTACCTGAGAGTGCGATGACTGGACAGGTACGCTTTTTGGACGAACAGTGGGCTGAGGAGGCCCCTGGCTCAGGTGGAAGCCTTTCCATCATCAAGGAGATAAAACAGCAGGCCGGACAACGCAGAGCATCACGCTGCACGAGCCGTCCTTCCGGAAAGGGAACGGGTCTACGCCTCCTGTGTTCCTGAGAACATAGAGCGACAGGCAGACGGAGATATGTCCGGAGGAGGACGCTGAGCAGCATGGTTATCACCGGACATGACGAAGTGAGATCGGCCCGCGTCCTCATCCTTTTTATGTCGGGTAGAAGATCGGCGTCATCTGCCGCAGGAAGCCCGGACCAACGGATGCGAAGGTCGACATCTCGAGCCTTGAGCAGGTGGTGGATTGTTTTGCCGACGCTTCCCTTGCTCGCTGAAATCATCACCGCCAAGTTTGCCTATCACCAGCCCGAGTACAGACAATGTGCCTGGAAGGAACTGGCGTGAATATCCCACCAACGTCAACAGCTGGGTTCACGATGCCGCTGATGCACTACCCGGCTTTATAGGATCCACGAAACAGATCTGCAGTCTCACCTCCAGGGTTGACGAAACCAGTGTACAGGGTTGCCGAGCCGCAAGGGAAAGACGCGCAAGGGATACCTGTGGGGCGTGCGTGACGCCATGCACTCCCAGGGCGTGTTCTTCCATTGAAGCGACGGTAGCCTGCAGCCTGGGCGCCAGTGATGCAGTTGTGCACCCATGGGCTACCAAGGCGCCAGGCATAGTCTGACGGGCAGAGGCCTGGCGGCAGGTTTGGAGAACGTTCAGGTATAGCTACCGGGATGTGCGGCACATGTGGATGACGTAAAGTCTGAACATCTCGCGTGATGACGACAGAAATGCAGCTCACATCATCGAAACGATAGCCACGCTGTATGAGTTGGAGGAAAACCTCAGACACAGGGAAAGCGCCCACCCGAAGAGTGGAGCTGAGCGGAAGGCCAAGCCTACCCCATACTGAGGTGTCTCGAGACCTATAGCTGGATGTACACACAGTACACCCCAGGCGAAGCTATGGGAGAAGGTGACTGCGTTATGCCTTCGCCGTATGGATACGCATTGGCAGGTATGTGCAGGACGACCTTCCAACATCAGACAACAAATCTCATGGAGCAGGGCCATACTGACCCATCACGCTTGGAAGAGAACCATCTGTTCTGCGGCAACAATGAGGGAGCGGAGAACAATGCCACTCTATACCTTCATGGCGTGTTGCGAGATAGACATAGACCATATGAATGATGGATGAAGGAAATCCTTTCAAAAACCGTTGCTCGACATGACAGGAGGAGGAACTCACGAAAATCACTACCTTCAATGCAGAATATCAAACAACCCTTATTTGCTGCCGGACATATAAGGGTTGTTTTAGTTAGTGGGAAAGACGGCTAATATTGGATGCTTACTTTATAAATGTCTATGGCAGCCTATTTATTTTACTCTTATTCTTGCTTCACCATAAAGAGACTATCTATCCTCACCATTTCAGAAGTATTCATGCACACGCGTATCACTATCTAATTCAGGATGAAAAGCAGTAACAAGCTGGTTTCCTTGTCGAGCAGCAACGATATGACCATCAACTTCTGAAAGTATTTCTACCTCTCCTGCCGCTTCCTTTATATAAGGTGCACGGATAAAAGTCATTGGAATATCGCCCTCTATTCCTAAAAGAAGCCTCCGTATGGAAAACTACCCAACTGACGACCGTAGGCATTACGAGCCAGTCATATTCATTGTACCCAATCGAGGAGGAACAGGCGCTGACGGGCTATTTCCCTCTACTTCACGAGCAAGGAGTATCAAGCCAGCACAAGTACCAAAGACAGGAAGTCCTGATTCAATAGCTTCACGAATAGGTTCAAGCAGTCCAAGTTCGCGAAGGAGTTTTCCTTGCGTGGTACTCTCACCACCTGGAATAATCAATCCATCTTTCTCCTGCTGCCAATCCTCCAATCGACGAACCTCAAAGCAATCAACACCCAACTTGCTGAGCATCATCTCACGCTCTAGAGAACGCTCCCTGCAGGCAAGAACAGCAATCTCATTGTCCGCTCAGCCATGAGCACTTCAATCTCGTGCTCGTTGATACCAACCATAGCCTCACCCAAGTCTTCTGACAAGAGTGCCAACTCCTTAGGGTTATTATAGTTTGTAACCGCCTTAACGATAGCTGCAGCACGCTTAGCAGGATCACCACTCTTGAAGATACCGTAACCAACGAAGACACCCTCAGCACCGAGTTGCATCATCAACGCAGCATCGGCGAGGAGTAGCCACACACCACCAGCAGCGAAATTCACTGAGGAGCTTTACCATTCTCATGTACACGCTCCCACGAGTTCGTATGGTGCCTGCAACTGCTTAGCCGCCTCAAAAGTTCGTCCTCACGCTTGCTAACGAGTTCAGATCTGACTCTGCATCAAACGCATGTGGCTAACAGCCTGCACAACATCACCGTACATGAGCTCACCCTTTTGTACAGAATCATTGTTGCACCCTCTGCACATACGGCACAATGCTTTCACTCAAATTACGTGCACCACAAACAAATGGCACCTCAAACTGTGTTTTGTCATATATGATAGATATTATCAGCAGGAGAAAGCACTTCGCTTTCATCAATGTAATCTAACCCCACTTTGCAGAATCCAGCCTCAAGCGATATGACCAATACGGCACTTAGTCATCACGGGATAGTCACAGCCCTGAATAGCCTTTTAATCATCTTTGGTCACCTTACGTGAAACACCACCAGCAGCACGAATATCAGCTGGGATACGTTTCCAATGCCATTACTGCTACAAGCACATGTTCTCCAGCAATACGAGCCTGCTCGTGTTATTACGTCCATAATTACACCGCCCCTTCAACATCTGAGTGAGGTTGCGGTTTAGTTCGTCCTATTTGTCTACTTACTTTATTTTTGAAATTCAACCAAATTATACTCACAAATAAATGTACATAAAGAAGTTACGTCCGTCGCCACTCACTTTGGCGTATGCCCCATCTGTTTTCTAAAGAACTTGAAAACTGAGCTTGTAAGCAAAACCATGCTCGTATGCTATCTCTTGTATGGTCTTCTGTGTCGTACGGAGCTGGCAGGCAAGGGCTTCGCAAGCGTATGATCAATGATATACTTTGGTGATTTGCGGATATACGATGCGGCCACCTGCGACAAATAATGGAGAAACATCTAAACAGTCAGCATAAAAAGCAACATCACGATTAGTACGATGATGCTCTTGCACCTGTCTTCTAAGAATTCATTGTATAGCTGACTACCCGTCCACTGATATCACTCTTTCCTTGCCACAAGCGTTCGTACATATTCCCGAGACATGCTGTAGCGCTCTTCCATCGGCTCGTCTTGACTAAGATAGACTGCAAGTGCTGATGAAAAACTATTGGCAAGACCATGCTGTAAAGGGTCGTCCAACACAAACGAGCGTACGAGTTCTGACTCCTTTCTCCTTTCAACGAAAGAACAATCAAAGATTCTTTCAGCCTCTCCTTCTCGCAGAATGACAAGCGAACAAAGTGGCGGCAAACGACAACGTATCTGTGTTATCACGTCATCTGTCATCAATCTGTCACCATTACTTGCCGTCACAATTGGGTCATATATAATATGGTGAGGGACGATACTTCAACAGATGCATCCACCACAACAGCCAAGGTCTCTATGGTTCTAATCATTCCCACCTTTACCGTATCAGGCTGCATATCATTGATAATCGCCTCTATCTGTCCTCTAACAATCTCCGCAGGAAGGTCATAGAAAGCCTGAATACCCAAGGTATTCTGCACTGTGACAGACGTTACAGCCGACACAGCATACGCCTCTAAAGGTTGCTATCGTTCTGATATCAGCCTGCACACCGAGCCACCAGTGCTATCTGAACCTGTTATTGTGAGAATTGTCTTCAACAGTTTAGGTTTATTGTTTTGCATACAAAGTAAATTGAAAATATTGAAACCTGCAAGAGTTATTCCTAAATTGACAAGAAAAACTACATTTCTGACTTTTATTAGGCTTATCAGTCTAATTACCTTATTAGCCTTACAGCAATCAAAAAGCTTTATAGACTCACCTACATCAAAGGATCTATCCATCCCTATTATCATCCAATTTCATTGAAAAACCTTTTTCATCTTAAGACTTCGAAAATCATCGCAGATAGGGAGTTTGAAAAATCATTACATAATTTCAAGTAAAACATCTGTAAAATAACGGCAAAAACACATATAAGAAACAGGTTTGCAACCAACAGTAAATCAATTAGTTATAAAACGGTATAAGAAAAAGTGCTTAATTGGACTTCAAAAGGGCGTTAGTAAGGGGCTTAAAGGGCACCTTTTGCAAGCCAAAAGGGCGTCTTTAAGAAGCCAAAAGAGCATGTATTGGTTTTGAACTGCACGAAAATAATTTACAAACCATATAGTAAGAGATACGTTGTTTGTAGAATACAGAAAGACATCGTACCTTATTACGTTTATCATGTAGTTATTCCCCTTTATAAAAACCATCTTATTGGGAGGAATCATTCCGTTTATACGGATTAATCTCATTCTATTAACCATCTATGTATTCAACAGAAGAACCTTCAAAATACCTACTATTAGGTATTGACGCATCTATAAAAATAAACATAACTTTGCAAAGTTATTTACAAAACCATATAATAACATAATGAAGAAATATTTACTAATCTTGACCGCCATGTTATGCTCTCTTGTATCCATGGCACAAAACACCGACGCAATGCTCTTCGGTGATGTGAAGGCAAAAGAAGGTGGAAAACACCTTTCTCATGTCGTAATCCAAGTAAAAGGTACGAACCTTAAAAACTCAATGCGATGCTTCAGATCACTTTAAATTAAGTAACCTTCCTGTAGGTAAGCAGGTTATCATTGCTACACTCGCTGGTTATCAGCAGCAGGAAAAAGAAGTAGACATGGTTAACAATAAAGGTTCTGAAGTCTACTTTGAACTGGAAAAAGACCCATTGGAGTTGAGTCAGGTCGTTGTAACTGGTACTCAGTACCAGCCACTTTGTAAAGGATGTTCCTATCCGTACCGAAGTTCTGACATCTGAGCTATCACTAAGAAGAACGCCCGAACTTATACGAAAGCACTTGAAGGTGTACCAGGTATCCGCGTAGAACAGCAGTGCCAGTTCTGTAATTTTCTCTGAGGTTCGTATGCAAGGTTTGGGTGCTGAGCACACACAGGTACTCATTGATGGTGAGCCAATCTACTCCGTCTTGCCGGTGTTTACGGTTTTGCAGCAGATTGGAACCACTGACATCGACAAAAGTCTTGAGGTAGTTAAGGGTGCTGGTTCAGCCCTCTATGGAGAGTAGTGCCGTTGCTGGTGCTATCAACATTATCTCAAAGGAACCAACCTTTGAGCCATCAGTTAATGGTGATATTCAGTTCAAACTTTGGCTTCAAGAGCTATAAAGGGTTCCGGATCTATGCGTTATAACAACATCGGATCTGGAGTGTATTCGCACAGCGTACACAGATGGATGCTATCGACCGCACACAGAATGGTCTCACACGTAAAAGGAAGTAAAGAACAAGGATGGTATCTCTGACCGCGTAGATGAGACGATGAACAACCTTGGTTTCAGTCTTTACTTCTATCGGCCTTTTTACTAAGAACGATAAGCTCTGTACTGCGTGGTAAGGCAATTGATGAGCATCGTTTCGGTGGTGTCATGACAAAATGATCAATACCTGAACCCATACACTGACGGTACAGAGACATCCGCACCAACCGCCTTTCAGCTGCCTTTGCACACCTTGCCTATCGGTAAGCACTCAGAACTGAACCTCACAACAGCTTATGTATATCACAAGCGTCGGGCAACAAACGATACCTTCCTCCATGACTACATGGATTCTCACAAGGATCCAGCACATCCAGACCAGACGGTGCAGAACCTGACGTTTCTATGATGCGTCCATACATTGCTAAGGAGAATACGGTGACACCATCGATTACGCTTCACTTCTATCCTTGGCAACCATACATTGCTTGGTGGTGTACAGGGTTAGTCTCACTCGTTTGCGTGAGACTGGACTCTATGTCATCTCTGCTGAGGACGAGAAGACAAGTCCATACTATGGCGTTCCTTATACTTCTATTGGTAAGAAGCATGCTAACGAGGTTGGCTTCTTCGTACAGGATGAGTGGAACGTGACACCAAAGTTGACCGTTGTACCAGGTATCCGTGTCGACTCTCATAGCTCTGGTGAGGAGTATGCTACCAGCGTAAAGGTTTCTGATAGTGCTTTCCAACTACGAAAGTTTAGTAAGACAACCGTCAATCCTCGTATTGCTATCAAATATGAACTGACTCCTTCACTCATTCTTCGTGCTAATGTAGGTACAGGTTTCCGTGCTCCTTACGGATTCTCTGAGGACCTCCACCTCTGTAGTGGTTCGCCACGTGTATGGAAATCATCTAACCTCAAGGGTGAGCGTGCTATTAGCTACAACCTCTCAGCAGACTATTATGCATAGAAGTATCAGTTCAGCATCAACATCTTCCGCACCAACTTGAAGGATAAGATTCAGTTCTCTCCTGCAGACGATGAGGTTAAGAAGTTCGGTTATTCTTACCAGTGGGAGAATGTTGACGATGCCTACGTACAGGGTGTAGAATTAGGTGCAAAGGCAAACCTCTTCCGCAACTTCAATGCTGGTATTAACTGGACCTTCAATCAAGGTAAGTTTAAGCACGAGCGTGCAGACTGGTCAGACCCTAACGATGAGACTGTAAAAGAGTTCCCACAGCGTCTGCAGTATGCTAAAGACAGTCGTAACATCTCTCGTTTCCCAGCAATGACTGGCGATATCGACCTCGATTATACCCCTGGCACTTGGACTTTCTCTCTCACAAGCTCATTACAGGGAAGAATGTTCATCGACTACAACTCTGAGGACGATGGTGCAACATCAAAAATTAAGAAGACAAAACACCTTCATGATCTTTCAACTGCCGTGCTGCAAAACGTTTCGGTACATGTACTGTTTATGCAGGTGCTAAGAACATCTTCAGCTATATTCAGGACGAGAAACACACAGACGACGCAGCCTTTCATGTATGCTCCAGTATACGGCGCAACATGGTATGTCGGTCTCAGCGTCAAACTATAAGATACTCTCTGAATTATTTTTATTGAAACTTAGGGTCGCAGCCGCATTTGCCCCACTGGTAATGTGGCTGCTTTGTTTTACACAACCAGACACAAAATGAAAACAAGCAAACCGCCATGCGATAAATCTTGCTTTCAAACAAAAACAAGAACTTACTAAACTTTTTGAGATAGAATTAGACTCACCTTTTTCTACTATGTCTTCCAATACAAATCAGTACATGTTGCATATTAAAATAAAGGTAGACACCACAACTAATTGTACAGCAATTATAAACGAATTTGAAAAAGAAACAATAAAGCTATGGGATTAAAGATATTTTCAAACGCCAACTGCGAACTGTCATAGAATGGAAAGAACAGAAGTCAACTCATTATTTCATCAACTGAAAACACAACAGATGAAATAAAGGACGCAAGTAAACTTATCGTTGCTCAGGACCAAGGCTGTATCGTCGTATATGACGGAAAAGGTAAGAGGATCCGCACTGAACTGACATCTATGACAGTGAGAACCCGCTAATCATCCCTTGTCCATCACTGCTCCAACCTTGCACAACGATAGAGAGAGAGTGAACATAAGATAACGCTTCACTTCTTTCCTTCACCGCCAGAAATGGTTAATATTTTATGGGAACACCTTCACCAGAAATACTTTGAGCAGATAAACCCAACAACCCTTGGTGCCTGTGGTAACTCTCTATTGTTATTTGATCCGAGTGTTCGTAAATTACTTGGACCTATCAGCGACTATTATAGTCAAGACATCAACTTATTTCTTGTATCCCATAACACCACTGACTACCTTCCTTGCAGAGAAAGCACACCTATCGAGAAAGTTGACACACATCTTACGGAGATGTCAGAGGACTTGAAAAAAAGACGGCAGAGGAACTCAGCAACAGGTTTGAAACCACTGACTTCCGAAATCAATTCTGTTACCTTCGACAGAAGAGACCATGGAACGTATTACAGAATAATAACATGACTACAGAAAACAAAACAACTGCTAGAAGTAGACCTAATTATGTTATGCAGAAGCTAGAAGCATGAGGCTGCACGCAACAGGAGGACTTACCAGCACAGGATTACAAATGGGCTGCAGGATTACAGTTGGCTTTAGAACCATCTTTCAGGAACACAAAGTAAAAGAAAATGCCGCAGCGGAAATAGAAGAACATGACTCAGAAAGCTGAAAAACCTCCTTAACGAGCAGCATCTTTCACTGAAGAGAAGATACGAAAGAAAAAGAGACAGAAATACTCTCCAAATTATGAAAAAGGTAATTAGTCGACCATTGTGCACTCACTCTGCAGATATCCCTTATGGGGCTCTTTGCTATCGCATATTCGCTGACAAACATCATAATCGCCAGCATAGCTAATCGTGTCAATACCACCTGCTGATGCTCATACTCTCCTTTGTGGCACTGCCAAAGTGACCTTACAGATTGGGCTTAGGCACATTATCTTCACTTTCATTGGGTATCATGAGTGTTCCAGTGGACTGAGTAGCTCCCGAGACACTTGATGAGCAACTGGTGGGTTATCATGCTTTTGTAATATTAACTGCGATTCAAACCATTCTTGTCTTTCGGCTCTACACTGTAGAAATCATAAACCCTACGCAGCTTAAAGTGGGAACAAAGATGACCAATAAAATGTCCGAACTGCGGTGGCGAGAAGCACACTCATAAAGAAGATAAGTGTTATCTATGCCAAAGCTGTGGAACCGAGATTCTATACGAGACGATTGATGATATCCCAATATCAGCAATCGCTATCACTTCGACTCTATCCCTCGTCTAATGCACCTACTCCGATACGGCGAGAGTAAGGAAATTAGGAATAACGACTGCTAGCCCTCTTCTCGGAGGTTTTCTTTTACTCCCCATATCATCATCATGAAATGGTCTTGCCGCTAATACTGTCCCAAAAGAAATTACAATGATGTTGACGGAATACCTATGTAGCTATTTTATTGCTAATGCGCCATAGAGGCGATACCTGTCTCTTATATTGTTGGAAGAGACTTCTCAACAGAGTAGTGGATTAAAGACCCAAAAACACATTGATGTTTATTATGGATCCGTGATATTAAAACAGGGAAAAATTCTTGCGAACAATTGTGGAGGTACTGGTGAGGCGGTTTCTGGCTTCCACTGGCTTCCTTTCTACTATAATCTAAGATATTTTCAATCCAGGCCTCGTTGGTTTGCTATAGTTTCCGAGACGTTGCATCTTTGAGTATCCCAGACAGCTCTGACAGATGAAGATGTAACAGAAGTCGCTCTTTGAGAATGCTATAGTGCTAGTGACTTTCAGTGCTAAAGACTGCTATGTGACAGTATGGGGGAGGGCATAAAGGTTGTCAATAACGTGGCAGAAATGTATTACTGTTCCAGGGACAGATGGGCTCTATACGGAAGAAGCTTTTAATTACGCTTGCGGAATTTTGCCATATTCACAACAATGGTGAAAGTAGCGACAGCATTTACTATTGTGTCTTCAGAGAGAGATGCTATATTCTTCGAGCTGATAATGGTGTGGTAAATATCGTTTTTATCAAAATCACTTTAAATATCATTTAGGTGATCCACAAAATAGATATTCCTTCGACGACATAGGTGAGCGTGTGGCCGTTGAGTGATGATCGACTCGTTAGCGATAACCCTATTACGAGACTGGTTTTACAGCCTTTAATGCTAAAATCATCTACGAGATGCTGGCAACTATATATTAATATCTCTGCCCAACATATCAAGAGACGGCCGTGCACGTATGTTCCAGTTAAAAGGCAACAAGTAAAATAAATCCTCTTATGGACGGCTGAGGCTCCAGGAGCTATCAAGGATGCTAGAACTGTACACTTGCAATGGGCGGAGATATGGTTCGAGGCGATTCTGACCGCCGAGTGAATGACGCCATACGTTTATAGTTTAAGCATAGCCAGGCGGGTCCGTTGACATGTGACTTTCACAATGCCTGAAAAGGTGCCGGAAGTCCTGCAAAAGTAAAGATACGACTGTGACTTTGGGTGGCATGAAATTGAGTGCTTCATATATGAACACACAGAGCATATACTGCTCACCAGCCTGTTGCAGCACATCAACTACTCTTTCCAAAAGCAAATGCTGAGACCAAGAAGAGGTTCGTGATATGACAATGGACAAATTAAAAGCATCTATCACATAAATAAGGTATGATTTAAAGAGGCTCTTGCATTAATTACACAATAGACGGAACACTTTTATTCAGAGCTAACTATCAAGAAGAAGCTACATGGGACAATTAAGTATTACAATGAATTTGGAAAGATAGAGGCTATCATTAACTATGACCATGGTATATTTGAAGGTAAATCAACAATGTACCACCTATACAAAGTGCAGATGAAACGCCCGCCATTTACTTTTCACAAATGTATCATAACGGTAAATTAAATGGAATGACATACGAATATGATAAGAAAGGAAAGAATATTATACGACGTGCGGTATCGTAATGGGATATGCATGGCTGACACCATTATTTCAGACAAAGGTAGTACCTATAAATATAGAGAATACACGAGTGAGTACGATGATGAGTTAGAACCAATGACTACCGCTTTGTTCCATTTAAGAGTAACAGCGACAGCAAACTAAATCTATGGCTAAGTCACAGAAGAAAACAGCGATTGCACGTTCTAATCACTCTTCCTCTACAAACAACAAGACAAGTGTAAGTCGCATAGAAACAACTCCTGCTAAACCAACAGGAAACACGCGACTATACGGAGATCAGTACAGAACTAAATAAGGATGAGAGTGATAGAACGAGTGGCAGCCCTCTCTGTTATTAATTCTGCTAAGTTAATGCCTACAAAATGGTCTTGTAAGAACTCTTATTGTAAATAACAGCAAAACCAAACAACGGTGCATATTGAAGAATATGTTTTGGAAATATATTTACACAAAGAAAGCGTGTTTTCTGCATGAAGAATAAGGCGAGAAGGGCTATAGAGCCACATTTGCAACTAACATGAGATTCAAGCTTATTTACAAGACTGCTGCAAGAAAAGGTGCTTGGATTAGGCTTCAAAGGGCGTTAGTGACGATTCTGAGGGCATCTGCAAGCCAATTGGGCGTCTTTTTCAGAAGCTAGCTTTCTCTAAAAATCCAGGATGTGATCATGACAAAACAGAAGAGCAGCTGTGGCTATTAGGTACATTGCCCTATCAGATTAACCATCAAAATCGGGTAAAACGGTTTTCTTCGTTTGGCCATGCAAATCTAGCCCTTCTACTGATTTGAAATAATCCAGCAGAGTAGGAATCTTTATTTTGTCAGCTTAATCATCACAGCCATATGTGCAGGAATGAGGTGCCTCTATCTTATCGCTCACAGTGCCCTCATCAGCACGCTTCAAAGGTCACGTGCTGACCAAGGTACCATGTAATTTCCCACCTGTCGGTCAGACAGAACGAGGTTGCTGCCCAGAGTCACGGTTGCAGAAGGTCCGACGACCCAGAGGCATGCCTTCATCTGACCGTCATATCTCACCGTGAGTGTTCGGAGGTTACGCATCTAATGGCTGACCAGCGAAACCATCCTGCTGCAAGCACCGGCATCTCGTCGTTGGAAAGAACTTCCAAGTCGTTGCCTGTTGGCATATCAGTGATAGAAGATGGTCACGCACCCATCAAAGGAAGAGGATTACCGGCATCTTCTCATTATCATCAGCATGGCTCGATACGATCGAGTCGTCATCAGACAGATCTTCTTTGACGGCGGTCGTGACCAGTTAGTGAGACCGTCGAAGCATTCTCAGGGGTTTGGCCATCCACCACAGAAAGTTCACCACGATTATTATCGGAGAAACGCGATACCAAAGAGCCCTCGTATCGCGTCATCAATGCGTACCATATTACGCATATCTCTCGTGTAACGACGTTGCGCGCGGGTGCGTTACAAATTGAAACATCTACGCCACTACATGCCTGTGCGGCGTCACGTTAATCCGCGCTTCGCTACCACCCAACGCTCACGACCATAACCTTGCCTCTATCGATAACGTCGTGTAGTTCGCCCACCATCTGTCGTACCAAGAGAAGTCCATGCGTACAAAGCTTCACCTAAATCAAGAATAATGCTTTGAATCCTTCATACTACTGCTCTCTGCACCTGGATGATCTGTTACTGTAACCTTAAACTGATCCGCTTTGGGTGGATGCTTGGTATCTTTATCTTTTGTTGGATCATCCAGCCAGGCTGTTCACGCATAGCCACCATCTGTTTCCTGGAATGTAGCATCGCTTGAGTTAGTATAATGCAGCAGGAGAGGACTATCGCCGACGCGGTTTCAGACCCTTCGCCTTCTTCAACAGCATGGTTGTCAATGGGACCTGGGTGAGTCTCGTATCTTTTCGCTGTGCAGCTATAACGTGTCATGTCACCATCGTCACACTCGACTAAACATTGACCATCCAGTAACGGGCATGTCATATGCTATTGCAGTTTGAGATGGTTGCGACATAGTCAATAGCCTCATCCAGTCTTGCTCTGTGCAGATACTTTGGGAATGAGCCTGCACCTTTTTCTTGTGCACAGGAATGACCACATGCACTCCAATAAAGTGGTGCACGTGCCTACCTTCCAACCTCTCTAGCATGGTGTGGACCTGCTGTTGGGTCCAGTCTTATCAACGCTCGGATCGCTGGAGTTACGTCCCATTCTCATTGCTGTTACAGCTTGTCGGAAAGAGCAGCGAAATGACTTGCTAAAATATGTTTCTTCATTGTTTTGTTCTTTCGTAAAAGTGTTTTTAACCAGTGGCTGTATTGCAGCTTTAAGCCTAACGATTACCTGTAAAATACAATTACAAAAACCATGCATTGAAGCGCTGATGCTTGGTTATTTCTATTATTTAACTCTGTTGTGCACTTATGTATTGTCAAACTGACTATGACTTTCTTTCAAGTCGGAGTGTCAGCTATACTTTCCAGCCCTTAGTCTACCTTCCATTTCTTGTCGCCATATGGAACTCTCAATTGCACCATAGAAGAAGTCAGTCTTCGCAACTTCCGATTCGTTGATTAACGGTATGTCTCTTGGAGCAGAAGAAATAGGAAACATAGCCTGAAAGCATACATCTTTATTAAGCATGCAGACTTCGTCTCGCTTCTGCAGGTTGAGACCTCCTGACGAGAAAAGGGTGGTCGCCTGTCTGTGATAGACACGCGGCTGTCAGCAGTCCAACCTGCCAGGAGTTGCTACTGCAATCAGATATACTTTTCGGTATCCCAAGGATGATTGCAGCTGGAGCAGAATTGCCTCAGCAACAAAGCTTTCGTCACGTAATTTCAGCATGCTTTGTGAGGTCAGGCCACAATCGTGCTAAGTACCTGCTACTGTTACTCCACTTGTCATCATGCACGCAACCAACCATACCCTGCTGCGGGACCATCGCGATTGAGACTCACAATCAAGCTTCTCGATTTGTCCTGGAATCAAGTTGTTTCCATCCATCTGATTTTGTCAAATGTCAATTGACTCACCTAAGCCAGACGATGACCCTCATAGAAGTGAACTGTAATGGATTTAGAAGGGTCTTATGCAAATTTATAGAACCGTCCTGTACCTTTGCTGGCACAGCCATCAATATCTCGCAAGCCGTATGGCGTTGCAGCTACCGATGGTAACGCAGCCACTCAGACTCGTGGAACGATTGGACCTGCTGGTTCTTCAGCCTTCATAAATGACCGATAGCTTACGTGCACGAGGTCTACAACGAAAGGTACGAATAGCACTGTCTGTCACCTTCACGCGGTATCAGCACCACCTTTTGCGAGATATCAATCTCATCACTGGCAACTGCTTATCGTTGGTTTCAGTGTGTATACAGGGTGTAACAAATGTATGCAACCCCAGTCACCCGCAGAGGTGGCAACTCATCACCAGCGCTAGTTTACCGATGAGTAAGTGAGGGTATTTATTCTCTGCATGCATCGTGTCATCTCGTATGGATGCTCGATGTTTCCAGCAGCAGGTTGACATCACCTACCATATAGAGATGGTCAGCGTCAATAGGCTCGTCTGTGATGACCACAATATGATATCATCGTTGCGCCAGTTGGAATAGAGGCTGGCGCAGAGCGTAACATCAAGACATTCATACTTCATTAACTTTTCCCTTATCCATGATGGTGACGTCGTTATACGATTTCGTAACCAGGATTTTGTTTCATTTCCTTGACTGAGCACCAATGATTTACGGGTGGAATGGGAATATCTCGGTCGATGCTTGTCAGCATCGGCTACCCTTGTCCCACCATGCATCCCTGGAACTTACCGGAAGCGAGATCAAGTCCAACACGACGGCGAACCTTCACTGCGAAGACTCAAGCTCAGCAACCTCTCGCGCTTCATATCGAGGTTGCGGGCCCTACTGGTGCGCCATGAGAGAACTGTGACGAGTCAGATGATGGATAGTGCGACTTACGAACAGTGTTGAGCCAACTTTGCTGCGCAGTTACATCTCGCATGGACTTAGCACTCCGGCAGGCCTACTCTCGATAATCTCAGGCAGAGCTGGATCTGCTATGAGTCTGCTGTTTGGCTGGAGCTTTTCTCATTGTCAGAGTGAGATGGAGGTGGATGTTGTGAGACATCCAACTGAATTATCATCACCATAGCTTGATGCTGCTCTCGCTTGTTGACCAACCGCTTACTACCATCTGTTGTCACCAAAGGCACCGACCAGCATCGCGGTTATCAAGGGCCTAAGTTCCGTGATGATCGACCTAGATACTGCTGAGTTTACCATCAGCATCAGTGCTAATTTTACCGCAGATGAACATGCTTCGCGACTGGCCATTACAGATTGGTACAGCGCACATCTTCAAGCGGAGCATCAGTCTGGATACTTGCTCAAACTGTGCGATAAGCGCATACCCAATTCGAAATGTACTTCTCGCCTTAGGGTTATAACTTGGTGAAAGCAAAATTGCCACAATATGTGAACCCTCCTTACTCTTTGTATCGTTCAGCCCACTCCCGGTGCCTTGGATGGGCTGACCACCAGTGCCGATCACCTGTGTAATGCCGAGTGAGGTTTCACCCATAAGAGCCAGGAATGCGAAAATAGCACATACACAAGTCTCATGCTCCCGGTCAGAAGGCTTCGCTCCAACGATCGGCAACGCACATGTTTCCGCCCACGTACCATCAACGATTGCTACCGCGCACTCTTCTCAGCATCAGCATGAGCGGTCTTCACCTGCACTAAACCTTAGCGCGTTCATGCTGCAGACAGACCAGCGATAATGCAGCTGCGCAGCCCGGGCATCACACTGCTCGCAACTTGATTTGACCACCAAAGAGAAGTCTTCTTTGTGCATCAGCTTAGGAGAGTGCTTCTTTTAGTCTTTCTACCATGAGATCAAAAGATTTCCTTAGGCTGAACCTGCTCTATAGAGTTCTTTGTGGTCTTTTGAAACTGGTGGATAAATAAACGTTACGGAGAAAAGCATCTGAAGGCGAAAGATAGAGACGAGCACCAATACTGGTTTCTGATGACTTTCCAAGTTTATTGAACTCACTTCCTCTGAGAAACCAGGCTTTAGGCTATTCGCTGGGTTGATCAGTAAGCATCCAATATTAGCGTCTTTCCCACTAACCGACAACCCTGCATATGCAGCGGCAAATGTTTGTTGTGATTACTGATTTAGGTGGTATTTTCGTGAGTTCCTCCTCGCACATCATGTCGAGCAACGGTTTTGAAAGGATTTCAACTTCGTCATCATATGGGTCCATGATCTGCTTCCCTGCAACACGCCATGAGCAGTATATAGAAGATGGCATTGTTCTCCCGCTCCTCTGTTGTTGCCTGTAGAACGGATAGTTCTTTCTTCCAAGCGTGGTGGGTCTGATGGCCTGCTCCCTTGCAGATTGTTGTCTATGTTGAGGCGTCCGTCCTGCACGCTTCTGCCAGTGCGTATCCATGCGGCGAGGCATAACGCAGTCACCTTCTCGCTCAGCTGCGCCTGTTGCGCTGTTTGTGTACATCTCCAGCATATAGGTCTCATGAGATACTTCCAGTATGCGGGCCAGAAGCGCTTGGCGCTTCCGCTCGGCCTCCTCCTGCTGCGAATGGCGCGACTTTCCTGTGTCTGAGGTTTTCCTCCAGCACTCGCCCGCAGCTGTGGCTATCGTTTTCCGATGATGCCAGCGCTGCATTTCTGGCAACTCGTCATCCACCCGGATGTTCGGGCTTGCGTCTCCATGTGCCCATGCATACAGTAGCGCTATGCCTGAACGTCTCTGCAAGAGCACTGCTACTCGGCCTCCTTGCCGTCAGTTAACTGTAGCGCCTTGCAGCAGCGCCATGGGTGCTCATCACTGCCGACCGAGCCGAGCGCAGGCCGTGTTCAATGGGAGCACGCCCTGGGAGTGCATGGTGCGCCCACCTGGGCATCCTGCGCGTCTTTCGCGCGGTCGGCGACAGCCCATGGCGCTGGTTTCTACGTCAACCCTGCAGGAAGTAAGGACTTTGCAGGATCTGCTTCGTGCGGATCTTGTAAAGCGGATAAAGTGCATCGGCGGCATCCGTGAGACAGCGCTGTTGACGGTTGAGGGTGGGGATGTTCACGCCCAGTTCCTTCCACCGGGCATTGTCTGCAACCTCCTTGGCGGGCGTGGTGATAGGCAAACTTGGCGGTGGTGGTTTCAGCGAGCGGAAGCGTCGGCAAAACAATCCACCGCCTGCTTTTTCAAGCGCTAGGATGTCGACCTTCGCATCCCGGTGGGCGGAGCTTCAGCTTCGAGCGGCAGATGGCGTCGATCTTCCCTGACATAAGGATGAGGGACGCGCAGGCACAGATGCTCACTTCTGTCATGCTCCGATGATAACCACCATGCGCTTAGCGCGTCCGCCCTCGGATATATCTCTCCGTGACCTGTCGCTCTACCTGTTCTCAGGAACATAGGGAGGCGTAAACCGTTCCAACTTTACGGAGGGACGGCTCGTGCGGCGTGATGCTCTGCGTTTGTCCGGCCTGCTGTTTTATCTGCCGGTGAGTGATGGGAGACGTCCCACCTGAGCCAGAGCGCTTCCTTGGCCACCTGTTCCTCAAAAGCGTGCCTGTCCAGTCACTCTGCACTCTCAGGTAGGCGTTTCTCAGCTGCGCCTACACCGCCACCATGCGCTCAAAGCTCAGAGGTACGACGGGACTCGTTTCCAGTTCTGCATCACTCATCCTTAAAGTTCTGCATCCTTATCCTTAAGTTCCAGCATCCATCATCATAAGTTTCAGCATGCCTCAACGAGTTCTGCATCCTTATCCTTAAGTTCTGCATCCTTTTGCTCAGTTTAATAACAGCTTCCCGAGTTAGAGAATGGTGGTCAGATATCTCATTTATGCAGGCGACGTATCCATCATATTGTCGTTCTTATGTGATGTACAAAGATACAAAAATATCTGACATTACCAAAATGCAAATTTTATTATCTCTACTTCGGTAGCAATTAGGATTTATACCTTCAATATGGAGAGTACGTTCAGTCCCAGCGAAGGTCATAGAACCCGGTACTCGCTCGCGTATGATTTTCAGAACTCAGGCAACCCTGTGCCATCTGTTTATGATAGACGACAAAACCACAGCGTTCAGTGCAGCAACCCGGATTCGGTTGCAGGGAGCGGTTGTGAGAACATAGACTACTCCATCAGAGGGTTGAAAGCATGGCTGCGGACCGCGGTTGACGCGAAGCGCTGACGCATGCAATACACAGGTGCTGGCAGCGAGCATTTGTTTCGTTGAGTACAAACACTAATAAGTTTTTCGGTGCAAGGTAATAATCGCTGGAAGACCACGCGAAAGGCTGCCAATATTGGATGCTTACGTTGTGGGGTCTTCTATCACCTTATTGAGTCTGCGATGCCCTGATAGCAGCCCGATTGAACTCTGGCTGGCTTCGCGCCTCCACCGGTTTTGTTGTCCCACTTGTGCTGATGAAAGGTTGCCCAGCGTCCTGCATCCTGCACAGTCCTCACGAGTAGAGGTAATCAGCTGGTCAGCAATTTGCTTCATTCAGTACCTGGCGACTCTGAATACTCCAGATCCGTGCTCAAACGGACGAAGTACCGCACGAACGACATCATCGCGCTTTGTGTTGTAATAGTTCTTTGAAGCACCCTGATCGTACCAGTGTTTCCGTTAAGTCTGTACAGCTGGAAGTTGTCATCAATGCTACTGGCATCGTGTGCTAAACGACATATTTATATGTCTTCGTAGCGCTTTCCAAATGTGGGAATGTATTGTAATTTATTAACTATTCATTATCAATCCCTTGGCGTGAGAGTTTGTTGAGTACGATGACTTTCGAAAGAAGCAACAGCCACCAGCCCGAGCATGGGAACACCGGGTTATGGAAGGCTACGAACAACCAAGACCTATCAGACAAAGACTTCTATGAGTTGGCACGGACGCCTCGACCCAACAATTTACTACTAGAATCGAGGTAAAACGCAACAATGTATCGGAGGATGACGCGAGGGTCCATCAGTATGAAAAGGAGTCGTTTTGATGATTGTCATTGAATCTGTATGTTGTTCTTTATCCCATCACAACAACAGCTCGCCTTTCCTACTATTCTTCGTACCGAAAACGATGTTGGACATCTTCGGCTATTTTGACTATGAGCTTCCTGCGGTTTCGCGGACTGCTTGTATGCGGCGCCAGGCCGTTCCCAGTCCGTAATCTCCTGTAGATGGCTATCGTGCAGCCTCTGCGGTCGTGATCGGTCCGAGAGCTTGCTTGCCACGGAAGGTCTTCTCTCCGCTTGCAGTTTCTCTCCACTACGCATGACAGGTCGGTGATAGGCCGAGAGACCGCTGGCGAACTGGTTCTCGTTGCGGGATCTCTTTCCACATCGTAGATTTCTGTCGAGTACTTTCATGCTACACACCCGCATGCCGGGTATCGACATCAGAAGCTCGTAATTGTTCCTATACCTGTTGGTCTGCACATAGAGCCTTCGTCTGGATTTTGTCGCATCCAAGAGTGTCGGCGTATCGTCTCCACCTGCTCGACTGACATTGAGTCGGCGACAATTGAGCTTGAGGAGCCTAACGACATCCTCAGCCAGGCCATTTGATGAAAAGCGCCGTGCAGTGCGTCCCGGTCTTGCGAACTGCTCGGGTATCTCCACGCCATTGCAGTGCAGCGGTGCTTCACCCTTGCCTCACCTGGCGGAGAGTTGTTTCTGTACTGGTCTTCCTTATGCGGATGATGACCTGTCGATATTCTCTCTCTCACTGGATGTATATGGGACGGATGATCACCGGCGCGCATAAAGACGCGCAAGTTTGTCATCTACCTTATCGTTCTTCGCTCACCTCCTCGTGCTGGGTGGTCGGAACATCTGCGGCATAGGTGCAAGCCCACAGTTGATGCCGTACTCGCCCGGAGGCGTAGTATGTGGAGAAAACCGCTGAGCCTGGCTCGCCGCGGCGGTACCCGCGCATCAGAGTATCTTCGTCCAAAAAGTCGAAAGAGCGTCTTTTGCGGAGGCACCGCTGCGGGTGCCTCTCTTTGTAACCCGACTCAGTCACACACAGACCTCCCAAGTTTTTGCGTGCACATCAATTCCGATGTAAATCTTTTGTCGCTAGGAAATTTTGTTTCTTTTTGCATATCGATGCAGTTCTAATTGTTTGTCATCTTTGTCGTTTGCCTACCGATAGATGCAATTATATCGTACCCAACATTTTCACTTGCAGACTATAGACACGCAGGTGGTTTGCCATGCGGCCGGAGGCGCAAGCCTCGAGGCGGCATCCGACTTTGTCTCTGTGTGTTAGCCTTTTACCAAACGTAACTTATTCAGTGTTCTTAGTCAATGTCTAAAAGTTTTCTTATTATTTAGAAGTCAACCTGTAAACCCAGCGTAAACTGTCGCGGTTGATGGGTAGTAAGAACGAACTATTGCACACAAGCCAAGACCATTCACCTGATAGGTTGATGGGTCAATTCCGAACAGTAATCGTAAAGAGGTTGGTTGCTGTCCAGTTGATGCAGCCATGCATCAATGTGCTTCTTGTTCAGATTCAGTGTGTAGACCGAGGCTGAAAGACGGTTTCAGATAGTCACCTGGTCCAAGAGTAGTCGCGACAATTGGATTCTGTGTACTGCGAGGTTCTTGCTATATGCCTTATCCATTACATTACCTTGGAAGTTCTTGATGACAGTAGAAGTCATAGATATTAAGATGTCAAAGGCAAGGGTACTGTTTGGAAGAACAGTGTTGCATCAAAGTTCTTATAACGGAAACTGTGGGTCATTGAACCCGCGAACTTTGTGCACCTTACCCACATACTGACGATCTTCATCGGTTGCGTTTCATCTGCAAGATCTTATCACCATCACTTATCGTAGACAATCCAACGGCCACTGTCGGGTCGATACCCAGCATACTTCCATATAGAAGTTACCAACACGCTTACCCTCTTCAAAGGCGCTGAATATTAGAATGGATAAGGATCATGCGTGCCTCACGGTCTTCTTCTTCCTTCATGCTGATCGTTGCTAGAGCTCCTGAAACTTTGTACCCATTGTAGAACCAATCACATTCACAGTATAAGAAATCCTTTGTCTTAATTGCATTCCATGTAACATCAAACTCGAAAACCATGGTTACGCAGCACCTACGTTTACAAAGGTTGTTGTAAACAAGTAAGGAGAACTGGTACTGAATAATCACCGAGGTCTTGCTGCTTACGGTTGTAATAGTTGAATGAACCATAGAGATTACCGTTGAACAGCGCCCAATCAAGTCCTAGTAGCAATTCTTACGCTTCTTCCCAGTTGGAGTTTACTAGTAGGATTCTTTCCGGGACCCCTGCTGCAATCAAGACTTACCATTATACATATACGTAGCCAAACAGCCCTGCATTGTGTCAAGCGACTTATAGCTATCAAAGTTAAGTTTACCAGTAACACCATAGTCTGCACGAGTTTTCAAGTCGGTCAACCAACTCTTTGTTCCTGCCATAGCCTCGTCAAGAATACGCCAACCAACAGAAACTGGGGAAGTTACCCCTTATAATCCTCACCAAACTTTGTTGAACCCTCATGACGTAATGAAGCGGTTACCGCATAACGTCTCTTCCAATCATAGCTTACACGCCGAAAAGCTATCAGCTGTTACCGATGTTATAGGCCCATACTAACTCGTCCTTATCCTTCCACTGCACCAGTTCCAGGTTGTTGTCCTCTAAAGGCATCATTAGGAAGTCCTTATTATTAGCATTAAAGCGAGAATAAAGAGACTCCTGATAAAGAGTAACTAACATCTTATGCATTATGATCTCCAAAGAGTTGGTATAGTTGTTTTATCCATTTGCAAACTCTGGAAGATTCGCCCTTACCATAACTTTTGACGCTTCACCTGTTCGACCAGCATTAATTGTTTGCGTATTTGTTGATGGGCGGAACCAGTGATTATAATTAGAATACTGGTGGTCAGCATAGGTCAGCTGGCTGGTCAAAGTCTGCTTGCCTGGATTCTTCAGTAGGAGTGGAAGAATTCAACTTCACTGTACCGATCCCAGTCAATCAACTGAGTTGTTCCTTATCCTTCTGTCGCTTCACCTGCTCTGCACTGGGTTCCATACTGAGCTGTCCTGATTATAATACAATGCAGGATTCTGTGGATCGAATGCAGGGTGGTTGGATTGGCTTCATTGCATTACGGAACCATCCCAAGTTGCATTCTTACGGTAAGCAATACGAGGTGCTACATTTAGACCGAAAGTAATAAGACCACTCTTAGTTGTATGATTTAAAGAGAAGCGTGCACCATATTCACGACGTCCAGAATATTTATCAATACCTTTTGCATCACGATAATCAACAGATGCACGGTGATTAGACTTATGTACCACCACTAGGTCAACGTGATGAACCGACCGCACACCAACTCGACACTTCTATCCAATCGGTTCAGACCTCAAGGTCATAACCTGTGCGGATGCCAAGCGATTAGCGCGATACTCCCACGCAACATCAAGCATATCCGAGGTCTTTCTTGATTACATCGAAAGCTACTGTACCATTATAAGTTGTATGAAGATTACCATCGCGCTCCCTTCTTTGTTGTAACGAGAGGCTGCTGACCTAGAACCTCGTGTACCGCGGAGATATAAGCTGCACCATCGCCCGGACGTCGTAGCTCTCGATATCGTTTGGATTAATGTTAGTAAGGTTGCCACCAGGTACTGCGTCTATGACAATCGGTGGACCTAAACCTGCAACGCGGATGGACACCACAGATCTGAATACGCGCAGTTATTAGGGTCACGAGGCCTGTATTGAGTAATACTAACACCAGCTACCTTACCTGGATCATCATTGAAGGGTCTACGCGCTACCTGTGTAAGTTACGTGCCGATACGTGAGGACGGCCGAGGGTCAACTCATGCTTGTCCATCGTACCGCCTACACCGACAACAACCTCATCAAGATTGGCGGCGTCTTCTGCAGCAGTTTTTGAAATCGGTCTGATTATTCTGGCAGCTCCTGTGATCTTATAACCGATATAGGTTCACAAGTCAGCGATTGGGACCCACAACAGACAGTGTAAGTTTCCATCAATGTCATTGCCACCATTCTTGGTTCCCTGCTCACATATGGATTTTTCTGATGACGGGATCACCGTCGGTCAGTTACCGAGACCTTTTACATTGATTTGTTGGGCTGCACGTTCAGATGAAGATAGAGTCCCTGACCTATGGCAGAACTTTATGCATGAGCACCCTCAGTTTGCAATGGTTTCATGATTGTTAATTTGATTTATGTTTTAAAATTATTTCCTGTCTCTTTGTAACAGAGTTTCTTTTCTAAAAGATGTATGCAAAAGATACACTAAAATAGGCTTTATAATGAATAATAACAAGAAGTGTTACGAATATACAATACTCTTGCGAGTTTTCAATAACATCATCTAATATGACAAACAAATCTAACTATAATTTATAGTTAACAATGACAACTATTATATCTACATTAATCTATATAAGAAAGTTCAACACCTATCCATTTAACATCTCTTGCAACAATATTTAAAGCAAGCAATTAACAAGTATAAAAACTTATTTTTACCCTTAAGGTCTTCTATAAAACTTCAATTTATCGATGAAATGGGCAAAAATGAAGTTTCAGCAACTTTAAGCTGTACTGAATATAGACATTTTCAAACTAAGAAAAATAGACATATGCCAAAATAAATTTAAATCATGAGAATATACTCAAAAGAACAAATCTGTGCCGACATAAAATTTTCTTTCAACCATAGTTATTCCCAAGCAACTTCTAGCAGAGCAAAATAACTAAAGTCAGAACCTATCTTTTCCTTTCTTGAAATTAGTACAGAACATTATACCTTTGCAGTTTCTTTCTATACAATAAGTCCAGCTCATTATTAGTAGGCGGGGCAAGAAATAAGACAGTGTTTATACACTGTAAATCATGCTCATTAGTACACACAAAAACCAAACGCCTTTGAAATTTATTTACAATACAAAGCAATAAAACACCTCAAAGGGTATTATGAGAGGTAACAAAAGCAGGGATTGACTAACAAATAATCAAAGACTTACAAAACAGTAAAACAAAAAGATGACCTAATTGAGCTTTCAAAGGCGTTAGTTATGGCGTCAAAGGGCGTCTTTTCAAAGCCAATTGGGCGTCTTTTCAAAAGCTAAAGAGCATCTATAGCAAGATGTGAAAAGATTATTACACACAAACCAAATCAACAGACCCTCCCAGATGGGAAAGGGACTTAAACATTATGATACCTTTATGAGAGATAGGAAAAGATTACATATACATTTTATCTACTTCCCCATCCCTCCTTTGTGATTCGAACATGGTTTTTCTTCAAAGACGCTTTTTACATCAAAATAAATATCAGGAGATGAATAATTCTTGTGGTTTTCACCCAAAACGGAACAGTCGCAAGTACCCTGACCGACTGCCCTGTAACTTTAAAAATCCCAAGAGAAATTGCAGATTATCTCATCTACCTACCGATGTCACTGAGAAAGGATGCTCGCTACTACCATCACCTGTCATGAAGGGTGTATCAAAGATACGTGATAAACGAGCGAGTATAGACTTTAAGACTATCACTCAACATCCACGATTTGATACGGTTCTTTATTGACAAGTATCCTAAAGTTTATAAATCTTAGATACAATCGCATTAGTATTAAGCGGATTGCTGGCAGAACCTTATCTACAAGCCGTATAGCTACATCAAACTTTTACCTTCATTTCGGCCTTCGACATATCGAAATTCCATGGCATATCTCTACCATTATTAAGGTAAGTCCGCCCACTAAAGCAATGAATTTTGTCCTCAGAGTCAATGTGGTATCAGTGTCAGCATTGATAGAATATCAACTAACTGCTGAACATGCCGTGGATTGCGCATTCACTTCTGCCTTTATCTTATCCCAATTGACGAGACATAAATGTCTTATCCGTCTGTGCTGATACGCGACACTAACTAGCAATAACGATAACGAAAATAATTTTCTCATATTCTTTTGTATTTAGTGTATTGTTGTTAAGTCTTTGGGCACTGAGAAGCGAACTCATCTCTCAGCCCAATCGCTCCTATCAGGTTTCTGTCCTATCGCACTCAGCGATATGCTGCACTTATTACAGCCTCTGACTCTTCAAGTCAGCTATCAGACGCGCTACGCTGAGGATTCATCGCCTGTAAGCGCGACGAACAGTTTCAAACGCTCCGCCTAGCATCACGGGTAACAGAGAGCTTCTATCGGGCTCAGCGACTCCATCAGATCATACGCTCAGACATCTGCGCATTACAATGAATATTACGATATGCTACGGCGATCGGTCTGAATAACGCGCACGGATAACACGCTCACGAATAGCACTCAGCTCGCCCGGTGTTGCTGATGATATCTTTGAAGGGAGTTGCAATCTCACTGAATGTCGATTCTGTCCATTGCTGGACCTGATATCTTAGCAGATACTTCTGGATCTGCCCTGGCATTACAAACCGCAATGATGCGTAGGGTCAGCCAGATAAGCCACACGGACGGATTCGCCTTGCTACAAACATGAAACTGCAAGGATAAGTAACCGTATATTTGGCGTGAAATCGTTATGTATGACCCGATCCTCTAAAAGGCTGTCAGTACCTCTAAAAGTGTGTTTTATTAAACTCAGGGTAACTCATCACGAATAACACTCCAGTATTGCAAAGGTTTATCTCACCCGGCATTAGATTGGCTCCACCACCCCAGGTACAACCTCAGAGATAGTATGGTGAGGGGCTACGGAAAAGGACGTTGCGTAATCAATCCTGTGTCACGACGTAACACCAGCTATCAGTGAATCTGAGGTTGTTTCTAAACTCTCAGAAAGAGACAAAGGAGGAGGATAGAAAGGAAGCGGCTTTGCCATCATACTCTTTTTCACTTCCGGGTGGTCAGCCATGATAAGATATGCCCACCAGCCGCTACAGCCTCTAATGCTCAGCTTCATTCTCTTGTCCACAGACATCAGCAAAAGTCGAGGTCAAGCATAGTGATGCTCGTAAAACTCTTTCCGTGTATCTACAAAACAAGGGTTACGGATTCGATGTACCATTAGAAAGTCAATTACTTGCGGGATATTATCCATTCCATAAACCTCTAACGTGTCTACCCATACCGCTTCGTGCTCGTAGCTTTCGGCGCAATGATACCTTTAAACTTCTCGCGTGCCTTGTGCTATGGGTAGCTATGCCTTTAACAGGAAGTACCGTCAGACTCAATTCTCCCTCATAGCTATCAAACTCTCTCGGCGGCCAAGATGGCTGTTGCAGATGGGAGATCAAACTAGACCTTCCTTCTTGAGGTCAGCTGGGCAAGATTGGCGGTGATATCAGCTGCAAAGACTTGTAACCAGTATTAAGTGCTGCAACTATGCGGTCATGGCTTTCGCTTTACCGCCCGTCTGCAAGACCGGTAGATGGAACAATACGCCCCGTGTGATACTAGCTTCGAGACTGTCACGGTGGTGACTTCCATTCCGTTAACAGACTGCACGAATGTTTTAAACTGAATATTGGTTTTTATTCAGGCGCCATAGCGCTGACGGATGGTGTTATAGTGATGTTTCTTTTCGACCCGAACTTTCCATTGCGATGACGATATTATACGGTATAGTATTACAGACCAAAAGGTTTTGAGTAGATGGTGTATTCAGTAGTTTCGTCACAAACATTGGAAAGCTCAATCCCATCACCCAACTCTAAAGTCACTTACCTCCTTAGGATTGGCATCTACACAAATACCCATGTAACTATCTTTCAGCTTTCACTGCATCATTTTAGCGCACGTTGGACATCAGAGCCTCGTAACTCCGATCGCCGCGCATGTACTTATAATAACGACATCTTTTCAGCGAAAAGTCGCGTTTATACGCTTTCATTGACATTAGCCCAGCTTGGGCAGCTGTACTACCGATGGGCGAGCCCAACTCAGACAGATGTCGTTTGAGAGACGACCCAAAGAAGATATCAGGCTGCTCTTTTATTAATAGGGTAAAAGTTTTGCAGCCTGTTTTATATCAGGATTCTGTTGAACAAGATAACGATTGAGTGATACACACTCAGTAGACTCGGATGGTCTTTGATAAATGCGATTGCATACTTCCAACTCCTACGGAGGAGACACGCTATCTGTTTGGGAACTTAGTCATGAGTTCATTATCCTCCGTGCCCTCCTCCATCTCTTTCAGAGTGAGGAAGCATCCGCTTTTACCTCAACCGCTTCCCTTGATTCGGCAAAGATTGGTTGTGTAGAATAATTAAGGAAGATGATAGTGTAACGTAGAAGGTTTTGCTACAAGGCTTCTCATGAAAAGCGTCCTGCTTGAATCTTGATGGTATCAAACCTGCTATACCATCAGGGATATATACTAAAAGTTCCTTGATTCAGTGCAAAGCGTCCCTCCATCATGAGTACACTTCTACAGGTACCACAAGGAAACTAAAGCACAAAGTATGTATGCTATTCGCTTCATGCTGATAGTTGAGAAGTAGTGCAGAGCAGGACTCGAACCCACTTTATACATTACTGGCCAAGAGTTTTAAGTCCCTCGTGTCTACCAATTCCACCATTACGAGCAAACCGTTTGCAAAGATAGGCTAATTCTTGAGACGACAAAGGTTTTGCAAGTATTTGTTAGCCTTATTACGCCTATTGATCAATTAATTCAATTAGGCTAATTATCTTAATTACCCCCAAAACACCATACGGTCTCGTACTGCCTTTTCGCGATAGCGTGTCAATTTCTTACCACTATCACCCGAAACAATGTTTCCGCCGAAATATAAGGTTATGCCCGATGAGATTACTACGATGTAGCAGAGTCATGCTTATCTTCAACTCATAAGAACGCAGTGGAAGTGTATTGGTATTGAGCGAATTGGGACACTGTAAGTCGTGATATAGAAAGGAAGGGTTGTCCAAGTTGCCATAACCAACAATAAGTCCATTGTTCAAACCCACATGTTTTCCAGCTCTCAACCTAAGATCAATCCCATCAAACCATATAGACACTTGATTTCAGTCCTCGATTGTTCTCAAAGAAAGAAACAATAACGATCACTGACAACGTTAGTTCTAATCGTACAATACACCCCGCGACAAAGGATTTACATCGCTGGGCGAGGAGTTGGGTCTTGATGTGTCTCGTTGTAGAAAAGGTGAAGAAGTTACGATGACTACTATACTCGCAGTCAGCTACATCACCACAAGATGACAATAGCACTATAAGCATTAACAAAACAGACCGAACTACCTTCTTCATACCTGCCTCCTTTATCTATAAAAACATCAAATCCTCCTCCCTTAGGAAGGGGTAAACGTCTTATTCGAATGGGATCATTGCCAAAAGCATCGCAATCTTCTCAATACCTTCCTGCAAGAAGCTTTGACACCATACCCTTTTGCAAAAGAGGAATATCGGCATCTATCGTGAGTTTCATGCTGAAAGATGTCTCCGTAACTGGTAGTATCTGGATCCGAAATTAAATGATAAGGGTGGTTATCACTCTCAAACTTAATCGTCTTAGGGCTCATCACGCTCTGATGCACATGAAATCCGACCACAGGGTCAACTGTCATAGACAATGAGTCCTGATCAAAGGTGATATTCTGCAATCTTTCTTTCACCTTGTCCATGTCATCATTACCGTAGAACCTTAAGGAACGCTCCTTCAAACGCTGTACATTATTTAAATCGCTCAGCGTGTTGTAACACCTCTGCTGAGAATGGGGTATCTGCTTCACGCTACTTTCAAATTTTGTCATTGATAATATTTATTGGGAAGTTAAGGAGAAAAAGGACTGGAAATGGCAGAAATGATTGTTATAGAGCACATATCTAAATGTAGGGACACACGAATAATGCGCCCACTACACAATATCATACACCAACAATCCTTTTAAAAGAAGGACTTCCCTTCCAGCGGAATGCTTAGAGATTACTTTCTCCAATTTGCTGGGTCCTTACGCTAATCATGCAACATGAAAACCTCAGACTCCCTTGATATAACCTATCTCAAGTGCTTTCTCTACGACTTGTCTCATAATCGGTGAGTGTTACAAACTTTACATTAGCCTCACGGAATGCCTCCTCAGCTGCTGAGAAGCCATAAGTGTGAAGCAACCATACCCACAACCTCAAAACCTGCCTCACGAGTGCAGCACGCTTTCAAGAAGAGCCACCAGTTGAGATAAGGTCTTCTACAGCAACAACCTTAGAACCTGAGGGTTCACCTTCAATCTGATTCTTCATACCATGGTCCTTTGGTTTTCCGGACGAACGTATGCGTATGGCAATGCCAACTCATCAGCAACAGAGCATACCCTGTGCGATAGCACCCGTGTAACACCAGCCACAGCCGTAGCCTCAGGGAAGTTTTCAAGGATAGCATGAACCAACTCGAGGTTTCACAAACAGACGTACATCGTGGAACGATAACGTCTTGCGGTTATCACAATAGAATGGTGACTTCCAACCACTTGCCCATGTAAATGGGTCGTTGAGCTACAACCAATAGCTTTAATTCCGAGCAGTTTGCCTGCAAAGACTTTCTTTAAATCTTCCATCTTGATGGTTTATGGTTATATACTAACTGCAAACTTACACATTTTTCTGAGATTAAAGGATAAAAAGACTATAAAGAAGATAAGAACAGATGACACTCCAATCAAATACAAAGAGTGATTCTACTTTGCTTTGAGTTGTATAACCCTTCAAACAATCATCTAACGCAAATTTTCCAACGACAAATTGCATGTGGTGTTAAGCCTCCGCACCAATGGTGCGGACCATCAACACATCACGTGCGGACCATCAACTTACAACAATCGAAGAGGAGAAAAATATCCATATCTGCCACCAAAAGCGATACTGTTAACTACTAATTGCTTGCGAAGATGAGTACTACTTATAGACTAACAATAATAAAACAGGAATAATGAGACAACTTAATCATTATTCGCAAAGCCAAGTGAGGACACTAATCTTGATATTCGTCCCTTTAAGGAGTTCTTTGGCAGCTGCAACGAGGGTGGCACCTGACGTAATTACATCATCAACCATCAAAATGTGTTGATTGTTCGAGGGCAAAGCATCAAAGAAGGTGAAAGGCTTTCTCTACGTTTTCATTTCGTTCCCAACGTCCTTTCTGTGTCTGACTACCGTAAGCTAATACGTTCTAAGACCTTATCTAGAGCAGCAAACCGGTTTCTGCACTGATACCGCGCTATCTCCACACTTTGATTATACCCTCTTTCTCGCTCACGCTGGCGAGCAAGCGGTACAGGAACCACAGCTGTGATTCCATCGGAAGCCATCTTGTGCAAACTCTGCTGCAACAATACGCCCAAGTCGCTCACCTATCTCGGATGACCGCCATACTTCAATTGATAAAAGTAAACGACTGGTATCAGAATGGGCTTTATAAAAGAAAGCTGCACCTTTCTCTATGGGAATCCCTACCCGGAAAAGAGCCGCACAAGCTTATTGTCATAACCTGATTTTGCATAGCCCGTGCGAGGAAGAGTGATTACAACAAGCACATCACCTCCTCCGTAACGGTCAGACGCCTACAAACCGTACAAGAACGAGGGCAAGGGTATCTATCAGGCGAGCAAGTAAGCTAATCGTCTGTTTCATCGTCTCAAAGTCAACATCATCGTCCGCAGCTACAACTCCTTCGTCTATACACCTACGGATTAAATCCATCGCAAAACCACGTCCACTCAGCAAACTTTATCAGCTTCATTGAACGCTCGTAGTCGTTCTCTGCTTTAATAGTACGATACTTACTTGCTAACAATGGGCGCAAGACTTCAAGATATTCTTCGTCTTCCACAGCATCGAGGATGGGCGAAGAGATAGCACTATCGACCTTCTTCATCCACAACGCCTGCTCTATCTTGCGTCGTCCCCACTTGTTGTGGATTTTTATCATGTACAAAAGACTCCGTATAACGGCTATCATCAACGTAATGCAGTGTTATTAACTTCTCCATAATACGTGCGCGCATCTTCTGACAGCCCCCACTTACGCATCTTCTCTAACATTTCGCGAGCAATGCTCTCCTTTCGCACATAAGTCGGCAAGTTTCTTCAGGGCTTGCGGCTCTAATATCGGTCGTTTCTGTATCATGCTCGGATGGCTTTAGTGAAACGGAGCTTACCAAACTGGTCTTCTCGCAGTTCTATCTGCTTATAACCTAAGGTGTTTAACATCTCCTTCACGTCATTAATATACAATGGATTGGTCTCAAAATAAAGCACACCATCAATCGACAAAGCCTGCACACCATATTCAGCTATTGCGCGATAGAAACGTAGTGGGTCATTATCACGGCACGAAAAGGCTGTTTGCGGTTCATACGCAAGTACATTCTCCTCCATCTCTGTCCGTTCTTTGTCGCAGATGTAGGCGGATTGCTAACATAACATCAAACTTCTGTTGCATTGCTGAGGATGAAGGATGAAGCGCATCCTCCATTTTTGGCTCCACGAACCCATGATGTTGATGTACATTCTCACGTGCAATAAACAGTGCATCACCCGATATACCCACGCCGTAACAGCCGAGTGCGTAGGTCAGCTGCCAACGTGACAGCAATACAGCCACTGCCTGTCCCTACATCCAACACCTGCAAAGGCGCAGGGAGGTTGTAAGGCACAATAAGGTCGGTTGTAATCCTCCTCTATCCAACGGCACAGCACCTCCGTCTCAGGGCGTAGGATCAATACTCCGGGAGCCACATGGATGTGCGCCCACAAAGGTTTCACGTCCTAAAACGCTACTGTGCACAGGGCTCCGAACGCTCCAAGCGAGAGATGATTTTTCTCTAATTCCTCCTCCGCTTCTCGGGATAATTCATTAACTTTGCCCGTATATATATCGGTCAGCGTAATGCCAAACTGCACCTCAACACAAAGCCGAACGATAACGTGCCTCCCATCATCATACAAGGGAGTGAGTCTGTGCCATAAATCTTGGTATGTCATGGCGCTGCAAAGATAGAATTTTAATGAAATGAAACAAGAAGAAACTGACGAAAAATATATGCGCCGCTGCCTGCGAATTGTACGCAATGGACAGCTACTACTAAGCCCTAACCCAATGGTTGGAGACAGTCATTGTGAGCAAGGAGGGTAGGATTATCGGCGAGGGGTTACCACGTACATTGTGGCAAAGGACGCAGAGGTGAACGCTTTTGCATCTGTAAGGAAAGAGGACGAGGCTTTGCTACGTGAAGCAACGGTGTATGTCAGCCTGAGGCCTTGCTCATTACGGAAAAACACCTCCTTGTGCCGACTTGATTATCAGTAGAGGTGTGCGCCGTGGTATGCGGTTGCATTGATCCTTTTGCTGAAGTGCAGGACGTGGGGTGAAGAAAGATTCGCGATGCAGGGATAGAAGTGACCGTGGGTGTATTGGAAAAAGGTGCTTGGGAACTGAACAAACGGTTTGTTGCTTACAATACACATAAACGACCGTATGTGATGATTGAAGTGGGCACAGACAGAAAGTAGACTAACAGACGCCATTCAACACAACAACTGACACGCCATTCAACACACCAGCCAGCCCTCCCCTACCCCTCCCCATGGGAGGGTAATCCTCGAGCTACCCTGATGAAGCAAGTATCATAAATGACAATAAAGATGGTGTAACTACTTGTACTAAAAATCTGCTGTGGCACATTGGCAGCTTGCCAGGTAAAGACTATCAGCCGTTGATTATTTCTACACCCTTCTACAAAGATGTTAGTACATAAGATGAGGGCTGAGAATGATGCAATTCTCGTTGGGAAAACAACAGAAGAACTGGAACAGCCACAGCTGACGGTGAGGGAATGGAGCGGTCCAAATCCTGAGAAATTAGTGCTGACAAGTCAGCCGACAAAGGAGGAGAATACGCAACACCTGCTGAAGTGCTGTCGCATCTCTATACCGAAAAACAAAAAGCCTCGTGTGGAAGGTGGTACAAAAACCTTACAGAGTTTTAGATGCAGGGCTATGGGACGAGATACGCATAGAATCAGCACCTTTCACGGTTAATGAAGGTATCGAAGCACCAAAACTCGAGAAAACATACGTGTTGTAAAAATAGAAGTATGTTAGTACGATTGTAACCTACGAACGAGGCGTAGGGATGAAATGACATCCTTCGATACTACAAAACGGCTAAAAACAATTTATCTTCATGAGAATTTCTTTTTCATGAAGATAAATATTATTTCGACAAAAATATTTCTTTTCATGAAAATAATTCGAGCAATAAAGATGATGTTGGGATGCAATAGTCTTTTTAATTGCACTTATGTGTCATAATATTTAATACCATATCATCAGTAATGCATAGCTTTCGCCCTACCAATGCTTGCATGAGGTTTCGGATGAACTTATCAACGTCTTCATCAATAATTCCTCTCTCAGACGTTACGTGCTTGCCCTCCATGGAAAGCGTTGCAGAAAAGGATGAGCTGTTGACACACCCGATGAAATCTTCAGTGAACAACGGCTTCGCACCATCATAAAATCATACCCGTAAGGTTGGCTATCATGTTCTTTACTGAATGACAAACATTGATATAATCACCTCCCATCAAATAAGTAATACCACAGCTGGAACAATACTTGCCACAACACAACCGCAAAGGCTGAGGTGCACAAGACTCTGCTTGATATAGTAGCCGTGAGATGACTCAAAGTAAGTGCGGATAAGTTCCTCCGTGTATGTTCTCATTCTCATACAAAGACTGCTTCACGGGGTTGGTTGCACAGATACCTGATTTCCCGAACGCTATTACTCATCACTGGAGATCAGCACCACCCATACACGGGCATCACAGGCAGAAAGCAGTCTTGCTTGTGACATGTGAGAAAAATGCTATTACCAAAAGATTCCACGACTCAAAGGACGGTCCATTATCTTTCCCAAACAATGATCCATAATTTCCTTCAAAGCCTCAGCAACAACTGAAGATTATAACGTTTTGCTTCAAGGATAAACTCAATCTCATCGATAGGAGTAGTTGTAGCAAACTCCATACCTTATATGAGGTTCAGACAAAAGGGTGCTGCTTCAACCGTTGCTGCGCAGGGTTGCATCTTATCAAAGCAGGACTGTGCCTTCCTTCTCCTCATAAACAATATTCGTATGGGTTGCCCATGATGATGGCTGTGGCACGACGTCCCTCAGCCTCACGAAGTAATTTCTATGTATAGTTCTCTCCGTGATTCCGTCGCTGCAGTTTGACATCAATCCGATTCTCACTGATGAACATTTTACCAACCTCAAAGTCTGCGGTGTAGATCGTAGTAACCTCCAGCAGATATTCTGACTTACCCACCAAAGCACAGGGCAATAGCAATGGCAAGCCCTATCATTCCCGTACCAGGAATACCAACGCCCATCGCATTCTTCAGAATATTGGCAAAGAGGCAACACGCTAATATGTTACGGTTTCCGACCTAACAACTCTATAGCACGTGCAGTACACAGTGCACAGCCGTGGCTCTGTACAACCTACGGCAGGAACTACCTGTTGGTGCATCAACTCGATAATCTGTTCTCTAATGTTCTTCTCAAAGCATAATGATTTGGTTTAGGTTTTGGCCTGATATTATGACCTAATAAAAGCTTTTACTTTGTTTTCATTCTCTGGCATTAATTTGTCTACAAAGAGTGCGTTACCTAACTCTTGTCATATAGCCTCCATCTTTTGATGTCGGTCGATAGAGAATGTAGAGCCATTCGCCTCAACATAATAAAATAAAGCGTAATACTTTTTCCAGCAGCATTTGTCGCAAAGGTTGCCCTTGTAAGCTTGCTTCAGCATGTAGCAACTCTGCAATCATATTGATTTTATCTATTCGCTCGTTCTCATCACTGCTCCTTAGCATATCTCAGCAGCTCGTCAACAGAGAGATTACGCAAATCGTCATACTCTCCAACGATGCTGTCTGTAAAAGGTCTTTCAACTCATTATCACGCTTCATAGTCGTCTTCTTTCTTCGTAAGAAAAGCGCGAAATAATAACATTGAATTCCTCTATTAAGCGAATAAAATAATCTTGTTGTAACATAGTAGATTTCCTTTTATGACACAGTAAATAAAAATGATATAAATCCACTTTTTCTGTGTGTAATTAAACACAAAAATATTTTGGGATTGAAAGCTATAAAAATTAGCCTAATTGAAAGCTTATATGACTAATTAGGCTAATAGAACAGGCTACTTTCAGGACTGTGGAAGACTTTCCCACAGCTTCTTATAGAACTCATGTTGGGTCATTGTTTGGACATTACCGGGATTATCAACTTCATTCTGGCACGTGTTATAGCCACGTTCATACGACGTAAGTCACGTGAGAAACCTATCTGACCATCATCATTGGAACGAACAAGAAATGAGTATCACGTCACGTTCCTGTCATGAAAGCCATCAACGGTATTCCACTGATAAGACTTCGATAGGACTTGAGAGACTCTCGCTTCTTAATCAAGCTGGACGGAATACGCACGGGCACGATAAGGGAGATAACGCCCACATCTATCCGTTCCTCCAACACTCTATACTTGCCGATCTTTGTGAAATAATCCTTCAAAGTTTTGAGTGTTAACTCTGCTTCTCCTTTATTAATACGTCCAAAAAGAAGAACCAACAAACTGTTCATGGAAGGCGTTTTCCTTTTTCGTTATTTGACTGAGAAGGAACTGGATGTAGCGTTACTTTCCGTCAAATCATACGATGAAACGACCGCTTCATCTGCGTATCAATCCATACCATTGGATTGTCATAATCAAGAATACCGGTATTTAATCTGCGGAGCAGTTTCTACCTGTCCGCCATAGAACCAATCAGAGGAAAAGCGCATCTCTTCATTCGTACGATACTGCACCTTCAACAGCGTCACTACCTCGTGGTTTGTTATTCTCACGAACTGCGTTCCATCAAGGTCTTGCAAGCCTCCACGCAGGCAGCTATGCTTTTTACAGTTGGTGGGAGTTGACAATGATCACCCGCAAAGATGACTCTCGTGCCCTACCGAATGGCTATCAGCAGACCGCTTCAGGGGCTTGTGCAGCCTCATCGATAAACAAAAGTCGTAAACTTCTGACCTTCCATTATCCTGCTATTGGCTCCAACAGAGGTAGAAAGCAACGACGCGTGCCTCTCCAAACGGTTCTGCGTGATACGTATTTCAAGCTCAGTGGCACGGCTCTTCGTCTATCCATCTTCTGATGATAGCACCAGAACCTTTCTTTCTATTATTCCTCAATTCACGAATAGCCTTCCGAATCGACCATAACTGAGGTAGTCAGGATGCGCCTCAAATTTTCGTTCGTATGTGAAACCAAGCATCTTATCATTCCTCGGGTGGGATTACCAATGCGAGGCGTGATACCACAGTCGACAAAACTCCGGAAATCCAGTCAACAGCCATATTACTCTGCACAGACCATCACTGACTTTCTCGCATCAATGTTTCGTTATAGCTCGACCAACGTTGTCGTCTTACCCCGTTTCCAGTGGACGGCGAACCACCGCACATCCTTTGCCCTGAACACTCGTTGCGCGCTTTCTTGTGTTGGGTTAGCCAGGTAATCGGATAGGAGCAAAGACTTCTCTATCTTTTGTCGTGAATAGAACAAGTCGCGAAGATAAGCCAATCTATTTCCCTTTGCTTTCATGGTACGGTCTAACGCATCGAACATCATTTGATAGCTCGTTTCATCAAAACCTAATTGACATCCAATCTGCTCGGATGCTGATTGAAGGTCTAATAAGGTGCAGAGTCAGGAGACAGCAACAACCATTCTGTCGCTTCCACATAGAAACGGTACCTGTAAAACCCATAGTATTTCAGCTGAACAGCCTTATTGGAGTCCCTTCTCACGTCCAATAAACTTAAAAGAAAAGGGCGGACGACCACATTCAAAGTTATGCTCGATATCCCCATCCTGTGTGCGAAACACCTCAATGCAGTTGGTTGAGTCCATTATAAAACCGTTTGCCCACTCTTAACGGAAACCATGCATCCCCTCGCTTCACTTTCCGTTGCATACCAGCAGCCTCAGTCTGCTTTCTAAAGACTTCTTTCTCGGCATAATACTCCATTTGGAGCAGTAAACGTTGACGTTATAAGGTTGTATTGGACTTTCTGAAGCATATCTTTTTATAGTTGACGAGGGTTACAAGTTGACGAGTTAACGAGTTGTTTTAAATGATTAAAAATGAGATTATGACAAACAGGCTCACACTTTATATACAGATAATAAAAGAAGAGAACCTAAAAGAAGAACATCTTGCGACTATTGGCATCTTCTGTTCGAAAGAATTCCATCTGCTGTAGCTGCAGAAAGCAACAAGATGCTCGTCTGTTCCTTCGTCCATATTGTTCTTAAACAGTAATATATTCCTGACGATCTTCTTTTTGTATAATCAATTCAGGACAATTATAACGTAACAAGATAAAAGTTTGATAATAACCTACAGTTCTCCATTTCCCATCCCGGGATGAGTGCAAAATATTCAAAAACCATGGAACCGAGCAGACAGAGAGCCATGGTGAGGTTCCCCGTTCCATCATCTCTGAATGATGCCATCAGTCGCACCTTTTCGCCACCAGTCCCATGCTCGCAAGACCGTATCACCCAGCAACCATATCAGCCGTTGTAAACTCACCAGGGTACAGCATCAGCCTGCTTATGAGTGAGCGTACAGTGTGCCAACCTATTGATAGTCTTCAATAGTCCGACATCAAAAGGGTGGTCTAAATGATTGTGCATCCATTCAGTATGCAGCAAAAGTGATCGCATCTCCTGACACTCCAACAACGACTTCCAACGGGATGATAGCTAACTGTTCCTCAAACGAGACAACGTGTATCATCACTGAAAGAAGAACCCTCAATACCACAGCTATGGCAGGGAAAAAGGATTTCAGAATACTCTCTAAAGCTCTTTCTTTCCCATTGGCAGCACTATCTTCTCCTGATACTCTGCTACCAACTCATCATATCGTTTTTATCTCTGTTTCAAACACGTTACAAATATAACACTTTTTATCTAATATCCATTGTACAACGAATACTGGAAGAGCTTAACAACTGAAGTCATCCTCTATCTCTGCGGCTTTACCCATTTGCAAACCAGGACGCACAAGATGATAAGAACAAAAGCAACACGGAGTTCCTCATAATCTATAGGTAAAGGAAGAACAAGGTCTAACTTCCCATCTCCATCAAGTCACCTAGCAAACAGAGTGCAAAACTTGCTGCATCAACCCTTGCCTCTCTAACTATTCGTTCTCCATTCAGCAATAATGTATGGTTCTTTATATGGCTTTCTCCTTGCGCCGTTGCCTCTAACTTGTAATGCTTCCAGCAAAGTAAAATTCCTTACAGAGCCTGGTTCGAGATAGGTACTATCTGAAAATACAACATCAGCAATCTTAACTTTTCCCTTTCTTTATTGGCAGCTGATTGACAAAACAATATCGTGTTTCGTTTTTCTGATCAAGTATGTTGGAATAGTACTTGAGCACACATCCTCTCTCATCTCAATACCATACCGAGCTTTACCAACATAATAATCATTTCCCTATCTTTATAGAGTTCAACCCAATTCAGATTTGATTATCGTATCTGGATTACACAAACGATAATTAAAAGGAACAAGAATCTTATACGTTATTGGTGTCTTCTTTGCAACCTTAACACTATCAACCTTCTTTACAAAACACTATCTTCCTGCTGTACAGACGACTCCTGCACCTGACTAACGAGGCTTCTTATCGGTACAAGAGAAGTATCGTGCAAAAGACTCAACAAAAAGAAAAGGGACTTAACATTTCTTCATAATCACGTTTTATGCCTATCAGCAAACACTATTATGATATCACACGTCTGCAAAAATAATACTTTTCTCTCTATGTTCCAACGCTGAACTCTATAAAAGACACAATAGTATTAACTATATATGGGTGTTTGCACTATTACAAACCTTAGTATCTGTCTTTTTATCCTAACTTCTCACTTCTCTGATTATTTACTATTTTGTCATCAATGATAATTAACAATAAGAACTAGAGACTTTTAAGTTACTATGTTTGCAAAGGCTAACACACAGAGACAAAGTCAGGATGCCCGCTTGAACCGCTCTGTGCTTGCTCAGTGTTTCCGACAGGTAACAAACAATTAGAACCATGCCGATATTAAAAATTTCCTTTAAAGGACAAAGATTTACATCGGAATTGATGTACGCAAAAGCTTGGGAGGTCTGTGTGCCAATGAGTCAGATTCAAAGAGAGGCACCCGCAATAGCCTCCGCAAAGACGCTCTTTGACTTTTGACTTGTTCCCTGATGGCGAGTACCATGCCGATGTGTGTAAGGTCGGGCTTCAGTGGTTTTCCACATACTACGCTCTCAAAGTACGGCATCAACTGTGTCGTGACCCATGCCACCAGATGTTCCGACCACCCAGTACGAGGAGGTGATGAAGACCGATAAGGTGGATGCAGCCAAACGCGCTCCTTGTGCGCTTGTTATCCGTCCATATACATCCGTGAAAGAAAATATCGATGACAGGTCTGATCATCCGCATAAGAAGACCATACAGAAACAACTCTGCGGCTGCAAGGCGAGGTGGCTTTCTTTGCACTGCAATAGCGTGGAGATGCCGAGCAGTTCTATGAGACCGAGACGCACTGGTCAAGGCTTTCATCAAATGGCTCAAAGGAGGATGTCGTGCCTTTCCTCCTCAAAGATTGTCGTTAGACTTGCTCGTCAAACAGGTGGAGACGATACATGAGACACTCTTAGATGCGACAAAATCCAGCAGAAACGCAGACCAACAGTATGGGAACAATTACACGAGCTTCTGATGTCGATACCTGGCACTTAGGTGTAAGTGTAGCCATGTGTATATGACGAAATCTACGATGTGAAGAAAATTCATGTGAGAACCAGTTGCAGTTATCTCGGCCTAATACCGACCTGTGTCATAATAGTGGAAGAAAACCGCAAGCGGAAGAAGACCTTCCGTGGCAACCAAGCATCTCGGACCGATGATCGCAGAGGCTGCATGGATAGCCATCTACAAATTTTAACGGACTGAAGATAGCCTATGCGAGGATACAACAGTCCATGAAACCGCAGAAGCCGCCAGTCAAAATAGCGGAAGATGTCAACATCATTTTCTCAGTACTCAAGAATAATGGAAATAGAGCCACAGATGGATAAAGATATATGCAGACTTTTGGACAACTAGCAAAACAACTCCTTTTCATAGTGATGGGCCTTGGTGTCATCTCCACGATAAGATTATTTTGTTTTGCCTATATTCTGAAAAGTAAATTGTTGGGCAGATACGTCAGCGCCAACTCATAGGATTTGTCAATGGGTCTGTTGTTTAGTAGCCTTTCCGCCACCAATTGTTCCCGCGGTACTGGTGTTGCTTCTTCTCGAAGTCATCGTACTAACAAACTTCACGCTAAATGATTGATGAACAGTTAATAAATTACAAATATTTTCCCAATTATTTGGAAAGCAACATAAACTTATGAGGCAAAACAATGTGCCATTGAGCACAAACTCCATCAGAGTGTACAACCATCATCATTGGTCAAGAACAGACTGCTGATGGTTCTATGATGGTAACGTTCAGAAGACTGGGACGCTATGGGAAGCTAAGAACTACAGTTTTGAAGATACGGACAATGGTCCGCGGGTTCGTTGCAGATAGTCCTTTCCGTTGCGAACTTCGAGGAAGGCTTTGGGCTATTCTGCCCTTTCTCCGTATAATCTTCCACGGCCATTGGGGCAGTGGTTTCAACACGGCGGAATTATTGGGAATGGCGCTACGGAGTATCTTCAGTAGTGACGGAGCATTGAAATACGACCCATTGGTAGAAGATAGTTATGGCAGAAAACTCCTGTCTTCATTGTCACCCACATACGTCCACACACCGCCCGTGAAGGTGTTGAGCGATTAGGTATGCCATCGAAATATGGTATTGCTTTAGAAGCTTCGGTGTTGGCTGTGAATCC
>BNJU01003481.1_pt1 | contig 55497 bp, 77 predicted proteins | sample 8539281 | NCBI WGS metagenome assembly BNJU01 (sample SAMD00202456, study PRJDB9452) | human saliva metagenome | isolation source: human saliva | place: Japan
GTATTCTCTGTTCTGTAGTAAGTGCTTTGATAATCTGCAAGTCCCTTGATAGATGAGATTTTGCCTGGTTGGCATCCACGAGGTTAGGTGATAGTGAAATAGAGCTTACTATCTTTGCTGCTCCCGCCTCACCTATATCGCTAGTGTGTAACAAAGATCAGTATCTGAAAATGCTACTGTCTCTGTTGGTGCCTCTGTTGCCTGCTACTAAATACCTTAACTCTATTCTGTCCACCTTGTACCAATCTTTGTTACATCTGTGGTTTTGGAAGTGCCATAATTTTATCACCGTCGTTGTTAACTATTTACTGGGCATGTATGTATTTACAGAGAATGTTCACATCACCTCACTGTAAACCATTACTGTCCCTACAGGTCCTCTATGTTAGTCACAATGCATCCATATATGTGTAATCATTTGCTTTTGACTCGTCTTATATTGTTATGGCTTGTCATTCTTACATCATATCTAACACACCTGCTATATCTCCATTTGCACTGTGACTTCCATCTGTCGCTTCACTGATATATGTTTCACCATATTGTAGCTGTGTGTTTCTTACGTCCTGTTATTATAAATGTTCCTATATCCTTCATGATCCTCTCCTAATGCTTTGATATATATCATGGGTCTGCATACACGTCATTGTGTCTGGTTTGCTTTTCACTGTATCCATCAGCAACCTTATATTCTGTCTAGCATATAAGTCTTGTCTTCATCTATGTTCATTTCTAAACCTCTGCTTTATGCCCGTCCAAATCCGTACTTCTTCTCTGTCTGTACCACTGCTGTTGTCATTTTGCTTGCTTACGAGATGATCGCGGAACGTCCGCTATGCAAATTCTTCTACCACGCATGCATACTTAGGCGATCGTCTCAAAGTCTACATTCACCATCACCAATGTCCTCTATTCTACCGACTCTCTCTTAAAACCCTGTGTTTACTGGTTAATAATACGTCTTTCTGCCTCTCCTCCTCTTCAAGTTAGATGATGCTGTGGCGGCTATCTCTCATTTCGTTCTGCCATTAAAGTATTCTATCACCACCTTATGTTGTGCAGTTGCCACTAAAACTGCTTGGGTCCTTCCCTGGTTTTAAACCACCATTGGGCACGTTGTTTCTGTGATCCATTGCATGCTCTTTGTCATTAATCTGTCAGTGTAGTGTGCTGTCGATTGCCTCCACTACTTTCTCATTGCTTCAGCTACCATGTTGTATTAAAAATTATAAAAAGTGGCATTTAATATCTCGTCGAGATATTTCATTTGCCATATGCCACCAGGTATTTCACCAGGAGACACATCACTGGTGGCCAAGCCCTGCAACGCTGCACGCCGCCGTTGTCACTGCCGTTTTAACTTACTAAGAAGTACTAATTTTATCGAGCGTCTTGTAAGATGTATCACGATGATGTGCTATCACCATCTGTGCTTGTGACAACTTTTATCTTTCCTTTAAGTCTTAGCCCTGTTATACGCTCCTGTGCATAAGTCTCTGTCTGTGTATTTGAAGACTCTTTGTATTCTTTAGCGTCTTAACTCGTCTGTGTATGTATTGTCAACAATCTCCTCCCTACATAGTTGTTAGTAGTCTGGTATTATTGTTGTGAGTGTGGTTGTGTATGTTTATATGTATTGTCTTTATTTATGCATTTATCTTTTATCGCAAATGACTGTAGCAAATTATAGCAGTGCTATATTCTTCTATCAGTAAATTGTGCCTGCATCTAGTAAATATAAAACTAAACCATCGTATTCTTAGTGTCGTGTTCTGCTCTGAACTGGTATTTTAGCACTCTAGTGCCCTCATCAACGATTTGAAATGCTTCGATGTGACTAATCTGGAAATATCTGGATACTTCCTCAATACGTCGATTGTATACATATCTCAGCTTCAGCTGTCCGGTACCTTTGCAGGATGCCTTCTCTGCTGCTATTGTAACTGCGCGTTTGCCACTCTTTGATATTTGCTAATCTGTTTGTGGTTGGTGGCTTAAAGAAAACCTGTAAACATGTATAATTTGCTACACTTATGATTTGCAGTGAGATCCTGCTATTATATGTACCAGTTATTGAATTGCTGTGCTCATGATTAGCCTGCTCCTTCCTCTCCCTATACTATCACTAGAGTCATCACCACACCTTTGTATGTTGACCTATACTGTTCATACTGTTTTAATCTCGTTGTTCTAGTTGCATTCTGTACTTGTGTCTCTAAATGTGACTTGGCAAAGTATGGTATAAGACTTTGCGATTATACTGTAACTGAGTGAGTACTACTATATTGTTACATTGCCTCCTTTATTGCTAAATTATATCTGCGCCTAAGTATATGCTTATCCAAGCCACGTGCACTAACACCTGGTGTCTTGTCATCCATACCTTGCTATATTGCTTTGGTGCTCTTTGCTTCTTTATCTGTATGTATGTCATTGCCTTGCCGTCATTAACTGTAGTAATGTCTGTTTTTATAAGTTTCTGCTGGCTGTATATCCAATAACATGCTGTATCTACGAACCATTATTATCCCTGTAACTGCTGTCTGTTCCAGCGCATCCAGAACTAAACTCTTGGTATCATCTGATATTCATCACTCTCAATGCTCATGTTTGATGTCATCTATATGGCTTCTGTATTGCATTTTTAATTTTCATGTCATAATATCATTACTATGTGCATTTACTGTAGCTTTTTACCTCCACTTACAATGCTCTGTGTTGATCCAATCTTTGCTTCTAATACATTGTAGCTGTCCTTATTCATTGTTATGTGACTATCACCACGTGTCCATTCTCCTGCATCATTTTAGTAACGTACAGTGTACCATTAAACTATACTGTTACAAAATATCACAATCATATCTCTTTATAAATGCTGTTCATTCTTTGGTGGAGTACCCTTATGAGTTTGAGTTATCCTGACCATTCTATTCACTCGTTCCAGTCAACAAAATGACTTACACCATTCATTATCGGCTCGCCTCATGTAGTCCCATGCACTCATTTGAGTCCCTGCAAACCTTGTGTTAGAGTGCTGGTCTTTTAGCCACTATCAGGGCAGTGTAATGTCACCACACCTAACAGTCCTAGGAAATTATGGTGGCTGATTTTTATATTGCTTGTTCTTATATAGCGTGTAGCATTGTCAACGTAAGTGTTGACCCTATCGCTCAGCTTTTCTTATCTTCGTCATTCTATTGACTCCCAAAATACTCTACTATTGTTCTGACTTGTATGAGATCCAGTGCTTACGTAACTCGTTATTCGTTGGCATCCAGCGCCAGCATTGTGGCTACTGTGTCCGCGACTGTTGCCTCCATTAACTGCACTGTATGTAACCTGTTAGCCTCCAATATGTCCGCCACTCCTTATGTTTTCTGGCAGCAGATTTTTCGTCCCCCTCCACTACTACTCTAAAGCTAAATTACTTTCATCAGCTTTTATTGCCATTTTCATTGCTACTGGTTTAGCTGTTTTGCTCTGAAGTGCCTGTTAGTCTGTTTTATATAATAATCACTGATGTGCCCTCATTGTACTCCTTCTGGTTTCTGACCTTTCTGTATGTGCCTTATATATATTGTGGAATATTTGTATCTTCTGCTGTTCTATTACCTTGCTCTTATTATTGTCTTCTACGTACACTTTCTTTACTCGTATATTGGTGAGCGCTAGTAGAGGCATCTAATTATCTTTCATCTTCAATGACTAGCTGGTGAGTGTCTTTTGTGTAGTATAGTGGCTGTCAGTCCTCTTGCTTGCGTTTGGGTGTTGTTACAAGGGTGTTCACCTACTCCACTGGCCATGCTCCCAGGCTGCTTGCTGTATGTGTCAACGTTTGCATTTTCTTTATAACCATACGAGATCAGCTTTTCGCTCAATATACAAAAGCTGCACCATTAAGACTTGAATATGCTCGTTTTATTCATTTCACTGCTTGTAATGATTCCCCATTCCGTTTGGCATGCAAACTTTGTAATTCCACCACGAATGATAGCCATCCTCAGAGACTAAAACATCCTGAACTCCCCCACCATCTACATATTTAGTGTGTCTCCTGCACTCGTAATGTGCAACTGGCAATGTCTATTTCAAAAAGTCCTGGATGTATCACTACCATCGCGCAATGCTAGCTTTCCGTACCCATAGCCAAGAATCTGTTGTAGGAGGCGGTCACAACATCCAGTTACTGCTGAGCTTGTTTCCATTTTTCAAATTTATTGCTACCTTTTCTTATTTTATTTCCGCCTTTGTCAAACACATATGTTGACTTGCGTCAGTTGCCATGCGCGGTGCAAACCAGCCATTTTGTTCACCTAATTTAATGTAATCACCCAGCTTCTTTTGTGTCTGCGTGTAATAACACACACTATATTGATCACCGCAATTTACACCTCACACTACCACTGCAACGACCTATCAGAACGGCGGTATTCGCTATATTTATCTATTCTACTAGCCTGTCTTTGCCTGGAGCTTACTGTACTATCTATCAGCTCCCGCCTAAATTGTTGTCATCAAAGTCTGTAATGTTTGCCATTACAAAATAAATAGACAGTCTCGTCTATTCTGATTAGTGCTCTTAGCTCTTCACTGATTCAGGCTGTGCTCCGTATTTCTTGTATATGAATTACTAAATCTTGGCACCATATCTGTTGCTAGTGTGCCAGTGACACCAAGAATACGACTCCTGCCTTAATATTTTCACCGCTGTATTGTCATCAGCCACTTTTATCAACTGGTAATATTTTGGCAGTTCTAAAGTGCATCAAATTCACTATCAGCTGTATGTCGTGTATTTCACTGCGTGCTGTTTTGTCTTGGTATTTTGGTATCTTGCTCTACTCTCATTGCTGTATGTTCCTGCTGCAAAAGTTGATACAGCTTCTCTTGTATTGGCTGCCCTTAAATTGAGGATCCCCTCTACAGGCGGCTTTTGTCAATACCAGCTGTGCCGCAGCAGTTGGGTTGAAACTCCTGCTTTTCCATTGATGCGTTTTGCTTTTGCCTTCCAGATGCGCCACAGTAAGCTGCTGCTGAGCTCGTGCATCAAATCCGCTTGTCTGGGTGTGTGTTTCCGTCCCTGTGCTTGTAATATATACTAGCGCACGCAGCATAACTTTGCGCCTTATTTCTGCATCGTGTCAATACGGTTGTCACTCCTTCGTTACTACACTCATATGTGCCTTCTACATTAAGTATGTTACACTAACTATGTTTTCTGGTCTTATATTTATCATCTGTGCTGCCGCCCACTTGATCAAAGCTCCTTATATCGTATAGCCATCTGCTGTCGTTTGCTCTTATTCTATAGCTCTTTAGATAGACGTAATGTTTGTCCCTTCAATCTGGCATTACCACGTGGTATCCTCTAATTATATCATCATATTCCTCTACTGGTGCTTTATCTGTTGTTTTTACCAGTTCTGTCTTAATAGCTCCTCTTTATATCTGCAAAAGGCATCTCTTTGCTCTTTCTCATGTCTTTGCTGATTTTGTTTCAGCCATCATTTTCGCCTCTTATATACTAAATGAGAGATAAAAACACAATTGTCTTTTCCCCTATTCCAGTACTTGTGCTGCTCACCATTCATCTTAGCTTCTAACGTTATAATATACCCCAGTGGCTGAGCTTCCAGCATCCTCCGTAGATGTCACGTCACTCCGAGTGCCATAGCTTGAGTGTGTCTGTTTCCCGTCCATCTGCATCTTAAGTATGTCTCGGCGTGTCATCGAGGGCTACCATCTCCCGATCCTTATTCAGTTACTATCGCCCGAAATTCGTCTGGGCCAAGAAATACCATATCCTATATACATCTGCCTCGTATATAAACCTGATTGTGTCCTGGTCTCCAGCATCTGTCTCGACTGTCGGATTACCGCACATACTCAATGACCTTGAGACTAACGTCCTCAACGCTACCTTCGCACATCTCAGAGTAGTCACGGAAGTACGTATTGCTCATCTTTTGTTCCCATTACCCAAAAAGCAACAGTGCTGTTGTTTTCAGCAGCAAGCCCTTTCAGTGAATCGGTGCTGACGGCCCAATACTGCGCTCAGAAACAGTAGCTGCATCTTTTTCTTGTCTGGCGAAGCAAGAGCGATTCTAAATACAGGTAACACGTATCGTCCTGTTGCTTCATGCTCTTTACTCTGCTCAGCCCAGCCATAGCTTCCAGCGTACTATTCGAGATGAGCGTTACTGGAATGTACCGGCTTTTGTGTGCTGCCTGTCAAAATGTGTGTGCTTAACTATGGTTGAGGCATCTCCAGTTCTTGGTTTGCGTATGATGCTATAATGTCAATAGCTCTGGCAGCGTAGCGGAAAGGCCCGTCTGCGAGGGCTCTTCAAATGATTGATACGTGCCTCTTTCTGAGACCATATGACCGAACTCATCCTGATCGCGCACACCTTACTCAATCTTGCGCCGGCGCAATAGATTGCAGGAGCGGCTACTGTCGCTCTCCCCTTAGCTCTCTGACTCGGCAACAATATCTGCCTCCTTGTCGAAGTTGAATGTAAACATTTTCAATGCACCATTAAAACGAAGGTGGTGCCTGTTGACTTAATCTTGCAGTGAACTCCTTCCCTCTTACAGTTGTCATTGTCTCTCGTGTGTGCAGGATATAAGTGCTCTCGTATTTAATACTCCATTGTTTCTCTCCTCCTTTATTATTGCAGACATTGGTTACTAAACTTCTTAAGACTTTCTGACATAGCGACTATGCCTGCCCAAATTACATCAGTGCTATTTTTCATTTTCTCTTGAACAGGATTAAATCCTTCTAACATTTAGTTACTCTCTCAGTGCTGAGCGCTGAACAAAGAAAGAACCACTCATGTGCTGTAGATTCTCAAAACGCCTCTTCCTAAACACCTGTTACTTTGTTACCATTAATCTAATAGCTATCAGCCTTTGGGAGAGACTTTTAACGCATCAGATATGTAATTCACTTTTCTTGTAAGACCTGCAGGCTTGTCATCCAATTTGGCTTTTTATCAATCTTTTACTTGGTTTGCTTTATCAATAGTATATGTATTAAGCTTTCTATTACGCCCTTTCAACTGCTTCATCCTTGATCTTCTTTTATGTCCGACAAACCTGTCTTTGTCATCAACACCAATCTCCACTGATTCTTCCTCCTTGTCTCTCCTTCTCCCTTGTCTTTTGTCTTTTCTCCTTCTCCCTTGTCCTTATGTCTTTCTCTTTTCTCCTTGTCTTTGTCTTTCTCCTTTGCCTCACTATGCAGTGCTTTCTCTTCATTGTGTTCCTATGTCTTTTTCTCAGCATAATCAACCTCTTTATCTAGAATTTGGTACACGCTCAGTTGTGACTACATCAGTGGTTTCATTTGTAATTTCCTCCTTCTCTGGGAATGCCTTTGTATGCAATTACTAATATATTTACATTATCTTTGTTTACTAATTTCCTATATCTTTGCTTGTATCATCCTCCTTATCTCGCTATCTGCCCATTCTGTGTCTATCTGCTTGTCATCATTTCGTCAGACTGCATTTTATTATGCGTAGTACTTCTCTCTGACTGTGGCTTTTGAAAGTATCCATTTCTAGGTAAAGTGGTACATACTCTAGCGACTGTAGCATCATCATCAGTTCTTACTACATTAAATATTATACTAATGTCTCTCTTGCTTATCTCTATGTTGTGGTGCTGCGCCGACAGTATGTTGGGTCTCTAAACATATAATATGTTTCATGTTATAAGTCTATTAGCTTTATCAATTGCAGACTTCCAATAGTGTTATTTAGGTGTCTACTTCTGTTCTCTTCCCAGAATATTCCCTGATATGATATTTACGTTTCCTTGCTCATGCAAGAGACTGTTTGAAAGTATTTCCTAACATATTCTCACTGTTTTCTAAGTTATGATTAGGTTCAACCCTCTTTACATTTGTGTCACCACTACTATCCACTTATAAGTTGCCATTTAGCCCAGACTTTTAGTGATCTTTTACCTGTATCAGGGTCAGTGTCAATCATGTCCGTCACCAACTGCAAGGAATGGGAGTGTTACTATCATCAGCAAGTGCTGATTCACTAATTCTTTCGCTCTGTGCATGTACAATGTCTTCTATGTCTTCATGCACTGCGATCCGTCAAACTCCCATCATCTTCGAGCCATTAGTAGAATATCCATTGTATGAGATTGCAGTCTAAAGACTTGTGTGTTACCACGCACATGCCTTCCTTTTTATCTTTTCTCCTTGTAGTTCAAATTCAATGCCTCCCTATTCTTCCACCATACTTGCCATTTGTATGAGATCACTGTCAAGATGTCTTGGCACTATCTCCAGATGTTGTGCCCTCAAAGTCGAGATCTCAGATCTTATATCTGTAACAAGTCTTTTGTTTTATCATGCTTGTCATACAACAACTCATATAATACTGACCTTTGCTTTAACCTTATTTGGGTTGCTTTCATCTACCTTACCAATGCATTAGTGGAGCAAAAGCACTAACACCTTTCTGTTGTGTGATGCGCGTCCCATGCTCCAAACACATCTTGAGATGGCTTTCCTGGAAACAATTTATGACGACTCTACTTTCTAGTAATTTCATTTACTTCCTTATCTCGCTCTATATCACCTGTCTTAACTACAGTACTCATTGTTTATTACAAGGTCTGTCATCTTGTTGATGGCTTAAAATAATTAAAGTGATATACAACCTTGTATGGTATCTCCTACTCTCTATCCTGAGTACGTGCTGTAGTCTTTTATTCCTTGCATGTCGCCTGTGTGCTGCTGTATGCGCCTGTACCTGCTATGAACTATCGTTTCTCGCTTGTGCTTCTTTACTTGGAAACTCTGACCGTGTTTAAAAATAGAAAAGTGTGTCGTCCTTGCTTTGAGGCTGGTCTATAGAAAATCTACTGCCATTTCTTTCTATCCTCTTCACATATGTTTGATCTGTGTACGCAAACTGTAACGACATGCATCTATAAAAGTGGTTGTTTGCATCAACTGAATTCAGCCTGCATATGTTGTCGTCATTTATCAATTAAGTATTCATATTCCTTGAACTCTTCTTATCTGTTTCAGGACAGCACTGCATTTATCAGCGCATATATTGCTGAAAGACTTTGCTAACCAGAAAGTATTCCTGCAGCCACTACTTCTGTTACTTTCTGTGGCTGGGATAACTTATTTTAATCCCTTGATTTTGTAGTAATCTTCTAAATGTAGGCACAGCACTATCCAATCTCAAAGTTCATGACTCATCTTATTAACTTGGCTTTTACCTGTGCTGCTGCCCGCTCTGTGAAGCTCATTGGTGATAGCTCGTCTAAAACAGTGTAAACTATTATTCTCTGTCACAAACCAACTTTCCCTTATGCCTATGGATCTTTTCCACCATTACTTACGTCTGATCACTCTGTCAATGCTCTCATGAAGTGCGTTGTTTCATCATGCGCAGCTAACAATATTAATGCCGTCTGTTTGCTTCTGTACCAATGACTTCACCTAAAGTAATTCCATCTGTAATATATGTGTTATCACCTCTTTGCTTGCTCTGCTCTTGCACTGTAAAGCGAAAATTCCTAACCAATTTGTTGTACATGCCGCTATAACCTGTCGTCAAATAAAGAAGAATGATGAACAAAGCTGTAATATCTTGTTGCTGTTCATAATTTGTTTCATATTAACTCTTCCTTGTAAATGTCATCTTCCAGGCCAATCGCACCTTACCACGAGGAAGCTATCCTTACTCTTATTGACCCAGACACTTGTCTGCTTTGGTGGATTATAAAAGTAATACTATAAGGCTAGCCAATGCTCCCATCCACCGACCCATTGTATCACTTATATTGTTTATTTCATTTATTCCATTAAAGTAGTGGCACTCCTCAAACCAAATGTACACTGAAACCTCCTCCACTTTCGTAACCATGTGACTTTCATTAACTCCTGGATTATCAGCACCAGTAAACTTAATACTTTTATCTGTTTCTGTCATATCAGTAGTGCATGCTCAAATGGGGCTCTTCTTAACTTCAATATTTTCTGTTCCTAGAGTGTTTGTACTATCACTAAAGTACTAATCTTTTCATCTATCTTGTTTGCGCGTGTTTATTGTGTGCTGCCGCACTCTATAAACCATACGCCCTACCGACTACGCTTCTGGTGCGCTCTGAGACTTTTGACGCTAATTACGACGCACTTTTATTACTGCTCTGTCAACTCTACAGAGTTATAATGTTCTCTCTGTCTTCCTCCGATGTGTTGCGTAATCGATTGCTTGAATCTTACTATGCACTTCGCTCATTGTTTTGCCAAACGAATAGTGCAATCTTCGCTATTGTCATTACCACTGTCTTCTTTTGCTCTCAGTCTCTTTCCTAGCTCTCTTTTCTTGCTGAGTCATGCTTCATTGCTCTATCTCGTAAGCTACCATCTTTTCCTTGTTATCAATATGCTTGTTTTCCAGTGCTTGTCGCATTCTCTGTTCTACTGCTGCTCATCAGAGTCAAAGCTAGAACTAAAGTAAAGCGAAGACGCTTTTCACGCTATTACTTTTGGTAAAGTTCTGAGGGTTTCTTTTATTCTATTATCGATTACCTAAATACTGTTGGAAAATTCTCTCTCTTAAAAATACTGCAAGTTCTGCAAATGTACTATCACTCTTGTCTTACTGAGACTTACGAATACTAATGCTTTGTATACTAATATAAACCTTGCTCTTTTGCCTTCTGGCTGTAGCTCTTATGCCAGTCTTGTTTTCAAACTATGTGAAATTAGCTTGCCGTCTATGTCTAACATCTGTGCAAATCTTTTCAGGCTTCTCTGTATTCCACTAGGAGCAGGAGCAGTATGCACCTGTATGTCTCTTCTGTGTCTCAGATCTTTAGTCTGTCCCACTTTTCATCTTATCGTCCTTTCCATTATTGTGTTATTATGTGTAACTACGTCTATGTATAAATGTATAGTGTTGATCTACATTATTATTCTGAGCGTAATTGCTCAAAATAATTACGATTACATTAGTGTAACTTTGGGTGGTGTGTTTCTGCAAACTGCTTCATTATTATAGGTATTGACCTCCTAAATCTCACGTAGTCGTGCTCAAATCCATTATTATAAATGTACTACTATATTTTTCGCTTGGTGTTTCTGGATTGATATCTTAAACTTTTGTGCTGCATGCAGCGAACATACGTTCTCTAATGCTATTACTATATTATTTATTTAATAATGTGGATGATGCCATAATTAGGATGATATCTTCAAACTCTTGCTCTGCTGTGTACTCTGTCTTTGCTGTGCGTTCACTGTATATATTTCTTCTTGCTGCTAACTTGCATTAATCAATGCCAACTTCTGTTTAATTGCTTTCGTGAATTTGCTATCAGGCGCTGTGAAAAGTGGGCCGCGCCTATGCTGATTATATCAACGCCATGGGCATACTCATCTCATTTCTCTGCAAAACAATTTAAATCCTATGCTGGAAAATAGTCTGTCGACCTTTTTCTTGTTACATGTCATAACGCTGTTACTCCATGAGCTCCTTGGCTTGCTGCTTTATAGCATTACATAGATTCTTTTAATCTAAAAGTCACTTTCGACTACTTCATATTGTATATATGTTATTCGTTCCTTGTGGCTTCTTCGATAATATCTCAAATTTGCAAGCTGCTTGTTTTTCTTTTATTTGCTTTTGTCCTTTTATTCTATCTCCTTTCATTCTTTCTGCCCACATAATGTATACTTTTACATTACTGCTACGACTATTACACCGCCGCCTCCTTCTCACTACCTTTCATCCATCTCCTGTGTTCTTATTCGCTTCATTAAACCAACTTCGCCTTCCTTCCATTTCATCTTTGTACACTTTCCTAATTCTTTTAATTTGTTAAATATTTATTACCCAAAAGCCTGTGTATCTGTATTCTTCTCTCTAGTCTTTTATGCTCTTTGATTATTAACTGAGATGTATTCTCTGCTATACCGCACTTTGTAATCACTGGTTACTGTCCACCAGCTGTATACACTTGCTATTTGATCTTGGAGTCACCATCAGAATGTAACTATGTATCTTCATTTTAAGTCGTGAGTAAAACTGCTTATTTCTTCTTTATTGCTTGTTCTTCCTGCTTTGTTGCTTATCTCATCTGCTTTCATTGCTTATTTCTGTTTCTGATCTACCTCCTCATCAACTCCAGAGTTTATGCTTTGCATAAAACAGTGCTTCCTGCTGGTCTCTAAGCCATCGTTTCATCATTTCTACCTCCTTCTTGCAACAGTTGATTCTGATTTGATTACTGTTGCCATTCAGAACGTGCAGGCTTGCATAACTGCTGCCTATGCTCATGTTTCTTATCGTGGTGAGGCTCGCATAAGCATAACGCAGGTGAAAATCGCTTGCAACTAAATCTCTTTATCGTTTTACAAAGTTTCTCTTTCGTTTTACTATCTTTGTGTAATTTCCTTTATTTTGCTTTGTTATATCTCTAACTTCTTCATCTGATATGCTCTGTACTAATAGCTTATTGACTCAACTGCTTGCTATCCTGTGCTTCTCCTCATTTCTGTAAATGTCTCATTGCTACTGTCTGTATTCTGTAGTCTTTTCCTTTATCTATTACTAATAGTGTGCTCTACTAGTAGTCCTCTTTCTTTAGTTCATTAATTTCCTGACTTTGCTGCTTTAATCCAGTAGCCTGATCTTCTTCTCGTTTCTCATATAACCCGACTGTATTCTTGTAAATTTTCTCTACCTGCTCTTTCATTTATGCCTCCAGCCTGCTGTAGACACTGCTCTATACGATTACTTGCATATGTTTCTGTGCAGTTTCGCTCCCATCTTTTCTACCCTTAAACTCTGACTTAATCGTGGATATTACGTCTAAATTCAGTCTGAGTATGCACTGAGTGTACTAGCTAAAAATATACGTCGTGCTTCACTCAATGTGAAATCTGGTCTTCAACCCAATTTATGTCATATCTACTTTTAGTCTTGGTAAACCAGATTAACCAATGCTTCTATCCTCATGTCATTTATTTTTAAATCTAACTTCTTTTATATGTCTTGCTTTCCTAGTAAATGATTCCTTCTGAGTATATCAGTGTACTCATTAATGCACTTCTCTCCTTTCTTCCATGACCTTATCTACTGCTTCCATGAGTTTCTTCCCCTGGTTTCTTGTCTTTACACTCTTTGAGTTAGCTTATTTACAAATGCTATATAAATTTAATTCTTGCATTAAAACTCTCCTTTGCTGCTATCTTTCTTTAACTGCTCTCTTTCATGCGTAAAGCCAGTGTTTAATATCGCCTTGCTTCTTTCACAGCTTCCTCACCTCCATAGTATCACTCACTTTCTATCTTCCACTATCTTGAACGTTGTTTATGTTTATGCTCTTGTACATTCTTCATTGGGTGGTGGTCTGCCACTTGCATAATTGTTGTGTCTGTGCATCAAAGTATATTATCTCATTTGCACTAAACCTGTAAACCTTGCCTGGCTTTTATAAATCCTGCTTATTGCTCTTCTTGATAAATAAAATTTCTATCACTGTTGTCCACTCTAAATTCTATATCTTCATGTATCGTATGTTTTAATCCTGGAGCTTCGCCCACAGGTCTTATCACTACGCGCCATCCATAACGTAACAGCTAGATCTTTGAAATGAACTTGCAGTTCGTTTCCTTGATAATCACGTCCACGCTTGCTTCTTTCTCTGCGTTATTGAGCGTATCTCGCGTTACTACCGTATGTTATTTATTCTAACCCTGCTTTATTTAAGTGTGGTATATGTCTATCATTGTTCTTTTTGATGTCCATCATAAAAACACCATTAAACATTACTGCTGGCTAGAATCACCTTCTAATCATATTCATGTTTTTATCCACATTTCCTATATGTGCTCTTTCTACATAATCCTAGTCTTTCTTTTCACTTGTTACATGCTCGACCCCTAGACTCATTCTGCTCAGTAATATCTTTTACTCTAGCCCTTTCTTTCTACTGTTTGTGTTGTAAATCTCTTGATATGTTCCTTCCATGTCCATGTCTCCTTTACACTAGTAGTGCTTAACTTTCATTTCATTACACTTATATATTGAAAGTAATGCCTTGTTTTCTGTGCATCTATTATATGGCTAGTGTGTAACCTTTTATAATTGTTAATGTTGTAACTCTTTGTGTCTTGTATTTCTATGTGCTTTTGTTGTCCCTAAACCAACTTCCCTTGTATCCATGTTTTGTTATTGCTTACTCAAAATCATCATATCTTTGCAAACGATTGTGCATAGCCTACTCTAATATTTTTGTGCCTATCACTCTTTGCACAGTACCGGCTTAATTAAATTATACCTACATGCATTCTTGTTTTAATACTTAATAATTATAAAGTGGATGAGTAACCGCCAGCCATAGGTGTTAAAGATCAGGTGAGCCCACAGGATATGTATAAGAGCCTGTGTATTGTGTATCTGTAGTAGGCCATTGGTGTTGGTCTGTACTGGATGATAAACCATCAATGAAGTCTATTAAAGATCAGTTGAGCCACTGGATATGGGGTATAGAGCTGCTCTGTTGTGTAAATCTGCTTAGCGATTGGTTTTGATCTGTATTGGATGATTAAACCATCAGCCATAGCTTTGTTAAAGATCAGTTGAGCCTAGGATATGTGTATAAAGATCCTGTGTTGACCTGTAAATCTAGCAGTGGATTGGTTTTGATCTGCCTTATTGGATAGATAAACCATCAATGAGTTCATGGTAAAGATCAGATTGAGCCTAGGATGCTTAGGGTATAAGAGCCTATTGTTGTTGTAAATCTGTAGTGGATATAAACCAGTTTTGTTCATTTATATTCAAAACACTTGTTATTACAAACCCTAATGATTTCATCATTTTACACCAGATTGCAAACCATTTTTCCATTGGCACATTTTGATTTAATAGTGATTCCTCCATTAAACCCGTCAGCTGTTATCATTTCATATATTGTTTTTAGTTGCTTTTTCCAAATCATTTGAACAACCTTGTGTATGCTCTCAGACTCTATGCTCCTCTGCCACTGTATCTCTGTAAGAGTATACGCTTAGCAAATGTGTTATTAGCTTATCTCTTTCATCCACATAGGAAAATTCTTCTTTCTCTTTGTGCAGTCAGACTTCTTTACTGCGTACTTCCTCGAACTCACCTTTTAGCATCTTGCCATTCCTCAAAGCATGCTTTCTGCCAGTGCTTCGTTCTTGTGGTTGAGTTCAGCCCGCATTACTGCCTGATGCAGTGTCTTCAGCTGCCACCATCGCAAACACCCGTGCTATTGTATGTTGCTGTGCTTTCTGACTGTATCTTACAATATCGTTACACACACCCTCCTCTATCGTCTGTCACAATATTCTTAACGAGAGCTGCATTCTCCACTAATTTGTTTTGCTATAGTAAACACCTCACCTCTCTTCCTCACCGTTTTATATCCAGACATCTGTTCTGTTTTCCCATTCCCATTTCACTTATGGGACATCTGTTCTTCATTTTTCCACCAAAATTTTAGCCTAATGCTACATCAGTTTTTACCCAATGAATATATTGGTTTTTGACCAATGCATCTCACAATCCTTCATTAGTCCGAAAAATAGTTTCAACAGCCACATACCTATCACTTGAGATGTTTTTATTAAAAATTGCTATGATTAACGCTTAGTGCTGTTAAAATTTCAATACTGCTATTTTCTATATGTCACTCTCATTTTGAAATTATATGTTTTGCTTGATTTTTCACTGTATTAAACTGATATTTCTGGATTCTTACTGTGTTGCTATATTGCAGTCTATATCTCAACTAATATTGGTCTTATTGTTTAAATATCACTTTCATCCTCATGTTACCATTTTGCTATCATTGCTTATCCTCTGCTTATCCTTTTACTATCCTCTGCCTATTCTGATATACTCTGCCTCATCAGTTAAACATTTACTTGTCATTGGGTATCCTCTTGGTATCCTCTGGTTATCCTCTTGGTATCCCTCCTGCGTCACTTCTATGCTGTATCAATTTTATTACAATATCACTTACTATCCCACTTACCGTTTTATTTATAATTTCTGTTTATTTTATAATTTCTATTGATTTATAGTGCCTTGTCATAATTTTTAATCTTATGCCTATTGTTATCTTATTTATCATGTTGGTATCAATTTACTGTGCTACTTATAATCAAAATTATAATGCTCTATGCTTATTTTAAGACCACTATTAATTTTATGTGCACTAGACTGTCTGTATAAATCTTGATATGCTAATTACTCATTTTATCTCTGGTCTGTTATTTTTAATTGCTAATGTATTTGCATGTCTCCTTAGTAACTTAGATTTATCTAGAGTAGCTATCCTCTGGTCTATCCTCTGGTCTATCCTCTGGTCTGTCCTCTGGTCTATCCTCTGGTCTATCCTCTGGTCTATCCTCCTGGTCTATCCTCTGGTCTATCCTCTGGTCTATCCTCTGGTCTATCACCTATTGTTGTCATTTTGGCTTTCAAGTTCTGGGGTATATTTATATCAATCTATAGTACTTTGCCTGGACTTTTATATTTTTATAACCTGCATGCTGATACTGTTAGACTATGAATAAAATGTTGATGTTCTTTTTGGACATAAATAAAAAGGTTGATTTTCTTATCAACCTTTTGTATGTAATGCATGTTTCACTCTGTCTTTTCTTCTTCTCTCTTTGCTTTATTCCAGTTTTTAATGCTACGTGATATCCCTGTTATCCTCTTATTCTTTCAAACTCTACACCTAAACCTCTTCTCTCTCACTTGCTACATTCATGCCATAACTCCTTATATCATTTTACATGGTCTAAACTAATCCACCCAGTCCCTGACTTAAAGCTTGCATCCGTTCTTGACCCTTCTCCTTGCTTAACCTCAACTACCGTAGTGTGCCAATATTCATTTTTCCTTTCTTATTACTCTTTTATACTATTGCTATCTCTAATATTAAGATTACTAATATCAACCTTTACAATGAATAGACATTTATATATTTTGTACATCTTTTTAATCTCAAATTTTTACCATCTATTATACTTCTATACTGCACTCGTATCTTTTTGTTCGTGTACATTTTATACTCTGATCTTTAGGCTTCTCAAAGTTAATTAACACTGCATTGCTGCACTCCCTTATCATTAGATGAGTATAAGCACATTAAACACATCCATATATTTCTCGCTTAACTCTTTGAATAAAAACTGACATTGCATCTCCGTGCTATCTATTATATACCCTACTTTCATTGCATAATTGTATGGGTACTTCTTTTCTTGTCGAAATGTCCATTGTACAAACCATACCCTAGCCTTGTCATTTACAAATTTCTCATAGTATATATCCCATTGTTTACATAATATGTATAAATGGTATCTTGCATATCTAATGTCTTCTCATATAGTTTTGTAAGTTATTACTTTTAAGTGCTGACTCTGCCATCAAATTACCAGTAACCCACTCCTGCATCTGTTAACCTTTACTTTTAGTAATCATGTACCTGTTTCTCATTTAACTGAACATTCTTTCTTGCTGGTACATCACTGCAACATTGTATCCTATCATTTACTAATTGTGCGGTTCACTCATCACTGCTTTAAACTATGGTCCAGGCACAGCCATTGTGCAAACATATAGTGACAGGTGGTGTGCCTGTTTTGTCTCCCTGTCCAAACCAATTTCTTTATATTATTTCTTCTGGAAATGTCTGTACATGATTCTATTAACTTATTAAAAGCAGCTTCTGATTACTGTCCAGTGAGGACTAAATGTATTATTAACGCTTCAATAGTCCACAGCCTCGCTATCATTTGTGCTGTTGATGTTCCGTCCACTGCTGTGGAACTCTTCCACACATAAACCTACACTGCCGTCGACCCTATACCATAATTACTACTTGGCTCCTGAGACCTGTTGTTAAATACTTCTCACGTCAGCCCAGCAGTTGTTACCTGCCATGATGAAGCAGTAGTCTTCTTGGCTACTTTTATTATTCATCTTTGTGCTTAATTAGGTGATTAACGAGTGTATATTCCAACCAAGCTGCTGTTGCTCATGTTTCTCTCCTACATTACCTTATATAAATTATCCTTATTCAATGCTATTTTATTCCTTTGGTAATAAAACTGCTGTGGAGTCTTCTTCATTGAGTAATAAAAATTGGACTAAGTGTTGTGTATAACCACTCGTCTTCGTTGTATTAGGCCTTTTCCTCCTTTGTCTAATGGCTATGCCGCCCTTTGAGTATGTACGTACTTGTATCTGCCCACCTTTGCCAGCTGTTAATTTTATAATTCTCCACCCTGCAGTATACATACTTTTACCTAGAAGGTTATGCAATAACCCTGTTATCTGCACTTTTTCAGTTAGCAGCTTCTCTCGTGAAAATAGAAATCAAAAGATTATTATGCTCCTAAATTAGTTATAAAGAGTTACCATCCTTGTCACATTCTTTTGCGCAACTCTAAATTTTCTACATATAATCCTTTTAACATACTAAAATTACTTGCCCATTAAATTTCTTATTAGAGATCTTTTTCGCTTCAGTGTAATATCTCGCAGGCCTTTGTGCAATACGTGTAGTTCGATTCATCCATTTCAATGCCTCAGCGTATTATGTGCAAAGCTTATACTTTCAATCCATTATTGCAATTATGCGCTGTCTACATCCATCCCATAATATCCATTAACATCAGTCATGTATTGGTATCCATCTGTAATCCTATTTCCTGAAGATTCCTGCAGTTATAAAAATGCTTTTAATCCTGACTGTTTATATCCCTAAACTTAATGCTAGTTAATTGTGTCTGATTTTTGAAACACCTTTTCGTACTTCCCTTAATTTAAGGATTATCTCTAATAATACAACTGACTTTAATCCGCTTCCTTTCTCAATATCCCCACTAGCAGTGCCTCATCATCTAAATATACGTCTTCACCAATTTGTGTTGTTCTACTCTATTAGTCCATAATCCTATATTATAAAACATTCTTTTGCTATTGATTTAATTCCTTTTAGGTATTTCTATAACTTGCTGTGCAGCCTGTTTAAAACTCTGATATGCATTTTATGCTCATTCATAGATCTAAATCTGTCACTGTTATCGCCACATATAACCTGATCGTGTATTCGAAAATAATACCTATTTGAATATTTACTAGTTTCTGTAAATATCCCAATTGTGATCCTTATATGAAAAAGCCAATTTCTTGATCCTGCCCATATTGTATTCCTTTCTGATGATATCTTTAATTATATAATAATCTGCCAAATATTGTATTACTCTTGCTCTCTATAATCTACTCCTTTCGGTGCACTAACCCTGCATATATATCCATCAAAATTTTACTGTTGACATCAGGTAGACTGTCAACAAAGAGGACTACTAAATATTTACTTCTTTTTGTCTAAAACTTATTGAACTTGTCATTATTCATCAGTTCTGATGCTATAATATCAACAAGTTTTACTTATATATTCTGGATTGTCTAAATTATTATTGTTGTGTAAAGTCGTGTGATTGTTCTATCAATCAGCAACGCCACTAATAAACTCTGGCTCTCTAATCTTATTTAATTGTCTCTTCATCTACTATGACTGATATTTTCAAATCAGTCCCAATTATTTTACTGGCACTTCTTCCGTATTTATAATTTCTAAGCATATATTCTTAAGGTACATATTATTATCTAACTGAGATGACCGTATTATCATCAAGTGTGGTCATCCTCAAACACATATTTGAGATAAAAACTCCATTGCTTACTCTGTTCTATCCTTTATCATCATTACATGCAGCATTACATAAACAACTTACCGCGATGACCGTTTCTTAGTTGAAATTGTATTATTATCTGCATCAATCTTAATACTAATCTTTATATAATTAACCTTCTGATTGCTAAATGACCTGTTACTACACATCTGCTATCAGCCCCCATTATAATGGTATCACCATAAGTTATATTTCCTTTAGTTGTTGACCAATCACTTCTATTATTTATATAACTTGTACTGCCAAAGCTAATATTATTTTCATCTGTTGCATCACTGAGATGCCTTTTGCCATATATTTATTCTCTATCTTGAATGAGTTACTCTTGTTAAATTTTCTAATTGTTCCATCAGTTCATGCCCACATATATCATTCTCTTTTTACTTATATCAGGATATAAATCCCTCCTACTATGTCACCTGAGTATAGCTGTTAATAGCTCATTATGTATATATAAAATGTCTTCAACACTCCTCTCTGTGTCTCAATGGTTTTTAATCATTGTAGCCCTTGCATCTGTAATTTGTACCAAGTGTATATTCTAATCCAGTTGTCTTATAATATCCTGATATTCATATTATTTCCTATAAATTCAACTAGATCACCAATGTTAATTCTAGGATTCTCAAACCCCTCCACATACCTGATTGTCCTTCATACTCATTATTTTAAGTGGTCCATCAACATAAGCTGGTATTAGAAGCCCTAATAATACTCTATTCTTAATCTCAATGACACCATCTTTAATATTGTTATCGTTATACTTCTCAATAACTGCATAGTTCTCTTCTTCTGTTATTCCTTTACATTTATTTCAGCTTTTGTTTTGTAATCAGCTTCAATATTAAAGTCTAAACTATCCTTGTAATTCAAAATGATGTTATCGCACCCTTTCCTTTATCACATTTGACCTCTATTGTATGAATATCATATACATTGTCCTGTTCATTCTTTGTTCGTTAAATATATTCTCACTTGGTATAATTGAATATTTTTAATTGTAGAAGTTGTTTATCATTAGTACTAACAGATTGTATAATAGCACTTTGACGCAGAATAGCCTATATCTCTGTTTGTGTCCCATAACTTGCTAAGTTAGATGACCCCACTAAGAACTCCTGCTGACTCATGTGCCTTATCATCTAATAGATGATCTGCCCCTTATATGCCTATCTCTATCAATCCAAATATAACTAATTGTATGCTTAGCTATACAATTAAATATATTTTCAATATTATCTCTATCAATATTGTTGAAATACATCTGCCATGTGTAGTACTATTCTTCCATATGTTTTACTTCATTATCATTATAAATTATCTGCATATAACTTGGAAGTGTACTATTTAACTTATCAACTATCACTTTAATATACTCATTGAATGATATATTTCTTTTAAGTCTTAATTTATCAATTGTGATGTTCTTTATCTTTGATAATATATCTACACAACTGATACTCACTTCGCTACTATTGCTACTTGTGTTTCCTCCTTCCCAAGTACTGACGATGTATCTTCCCATATAAGACTTTGTATGGCTTCCATCTACTATATCATCCATTATATCACAGTTTATATCTACATAAGCTGTGTCATTCATATATCCATAATCTGTACTATCCTCATTAGTAGGAATTAATAACTTATCATAGAAGTTATCTCAAGATTTTACAAAATATTGCCTGCTATATTTCCTATTATATTACTACTACTATTTGTACATAGTCTCTCTACTAACTAACGACCTACAAAAGTGTCTAATGACTGGTTATCATCACTTGTCTTAAGAGGTAACTCATAATGATCTCCATTTCTAAAAAGTAAAATACTATATGTGTATTTGCTGGTTTAACTATATCTTCCATTAGTATTCCCTTATTTCTGCTGCAAACTAAATACTACATCGCGATGAAGCTCGTCATAATTTTGCTCCGCCTCTCCAACAACTATTATCCCTATTATGTTTTTCTGTTGTGTCTGCACAATTTACCTCGCAGAACTTGTTGAAATATCCTGTGAATGTTTTGCTCCTAGTGGCGTGTAAGTAGTGGGAACTGTGATATTCATAAAGAATCCACCACCTTCACTATATCTACCACGTGTGGCATTAAATATATATCATAGTGCTCCTTATCAAGAACAGCATATTTAATCTCAATATTCAGCTTTGACTCCTTTTAAAGCTCCCTTCGTAATCAATATTGTCAGCTAAGCGTCCTCCATCTGATACATTGTTGAATGTTATCTTCACAGGCTCGCTTGGTTCTGGCATTGTTATACCATTTATTCTTGTCCTATCCATTCTTATTGCACCACCAGTGCTGTGTTATAATACCCCATCTGCATATCCTCCATATAAATGACTCTTAATTCTTATGAAAATTTCAAAATTTTATTCCTATGCTAATATCATTTTAACACCAATGAATATATCAATTTTTACTATATGTATATCTCTCAATGCATTGGTAATTTTTATTTATTGAGTTTGCCTATCTTTAAATTCTTAATTACAATAGCTTTATAATATCAGTTATATTTCAATTAAAATGCTGATCACTACACTGTTTATAATATTTTCAGTGGTAGTGTTTAATAAATAAACCCCTACCATGTTTCTGTTAATACTCCATCGATATTGCTACACCACCAGCCTTTGAGACAATTAGTAATGTATTCATAACCTGCTAAGTACTCTGATCTTGTGTAGAAATTTTTGTAGTGTTTTAAGATCAATTATAATTGGTTGTTTTACTTTCCAACTGTCCCATCTATTAATCTTCTCTGCAAGTACATTCATCCATTCTGTGTTATTTTCAAGTGGCGGTGACAGCCTCTCTCCTGCTTCTCCTATCATTCAATAGAAGCCCCAGTGGTTATTCCACCAGTGGCATGTTTGCCAGAAAATGGCATGCTGATCTTAACACCTGTATGCTTAGCTTGGACCACCACCAAAACTTGGAAACTTAAAATCTATGCCACTGAATGGGTTAAACCCTTTAAGCTTTCTTAATTGAATCTTTTTATTCTTCAGTGCCCATTCTGTTGCTGTGTCCAGCAATATCTTTAAAGCTTACCCTCTATGCCTTTTAATAATATCGGATATTTTTATTAGTAATAACTTCACCCTATTTTGTGCATCTTTCTTTTTATTAATGATGTTATCTCACTGTAAATTTCTCTACATTAGCTATGTACTATCTAATGCAGTGTTTAATACTTCATCAAATTTTAATGCATCCTTTACATCTGAAATGATATCTTTTTATTATTCCTTTTATGTGCTCTAATATTGAGTGTCCTAGCTTTTCAAACGCCCTGGTATATCTATTTCTAGAACCTATCTTGTCAAGCTTTCTTTTTACCCATATAATGATCTCTGATATTATTCCTGCTATAACTGCCAATATTAATAGTACCTGCCTGTTTAGAGAGAACCTGGGCTATGCTCTAGTTCTTTAACCACAGTTTTTATTTCTTCCCACAAAACCTTTAATTTTAATCTTGTCTTTTACTAACCATATATCCATTGCAATAGAGTGGCAATAGATAATATTTCATCAAGATGAATGTTATCAATTACTTTTTAATTATTGTTTTAATTTTTCTATGATTCCAGAATTTTTACCTTTTCTAATATTTCCTGCAATGGACTTTCCAATACTATCTATCTTCTTGTCACCACCATTATCAATCCAATTAATTGCTGTATCTAATAATGTATTTACTAACCCTATTATGCTATCAGAATTGGCAAAGAATACCTTGTGTACAAGTACTAAGGCAGCGTGAACACATCATTGAGGATATTCTTAAAGTTTCTGCCATTTCATTCTTATCTTCTTCTGTAAAACTATCAAAAGTTTTTCATTAATATTATTATGAAATACTTAAATCTCTTAGTGTGTCCTTTCGAGCTCCAATGGCTTCTAACTATTCCCATGAACCATTCATACAATGCTTTGGCAGCTTCTTGCATTTTATCAAAGGTAGCTAAAACTCTTTCCAAGCCTCCGCTAAACTTTCACCGAATGCTTTGAAATCAAATGTTTCTGCAAAAAGTTTAATAAAAATTGAACAATTGTATTTACAATCCTTCTGCTAGTGCATGACCTATATCTTTAAATAACCTCTTATTACTATTTATACCATTAAAAATTGAGCTATTGCTGTCCCAGCTTTTTGCTTTTTCTTTAATACTGTCCCAGTTTATCTTCTCTAACTATTTGCTATCCAATCAGCTAACCATTTGCCTGCCCCATAATAATCTCCTTTTTAAGCAACTGCTTGAACCTTAAACTCATCATCTGCATCTAGTCTTATCCTTCAGTCTACCGAACCCACCAGGTGAGGTCGTCCAAACTCCTTAGTATCTATTTCACCAGTGCCTTTATCTAAATTGCCAGATTGTATCTGAATCATCATTCTTATCTAAATCGTTTTGTTTTTATTATCTTTAATCTGAATGACATCATCAAAGGAGCTACTTGCTTTTCTAATTCCTTAATTGCTTTAGCTGATTCTTTTGTGCTCTTCTTTATATCCTTTGCAGCTTTTTGAGAGACGCGCCAGCCTTATTCATCCCTTTTGTGATGCTATCAGCTATTGAATTTGTTCCAATATTTGCACTTGCTTTTAAATCTATATTAAATAACTTCATTGTAAAGATTAAGTGCAATATTTTGCTAATTGTATAATCTTATTTAATGCAGGAGCAACTTTTGCATATAAACCTAGTGCTAATTTGCTATGGTTCCAATAAGTTGGCTATACTGCTGTTTTTAGTAACATAAGCTGTCCAGCCTCTGTACCTAAAAATCTAACATATCTCTCCTTTATTCTTCCACTTAATGACATAATGTAGTTGTATCTTTCAATCTCAGTGCTTAAACTTGCTAACTATATGTTTTTCTTTGTTGTCATTAACACATATAATGATGATGTTCTCCCAATCAGCCTTTGCCTATCATACCTATATCATCTTGCTTTTTCAAAGCTACCAGCAATCGATGGATGAGTTACTAGCCATTGCTGTCATGTTCTCTGTAGCCTTCACTGCATCACCGTTGATACACCCTATTGTGCTAGCATCAATAATTGATTGCATACCCAGTTACCAATTGATCACTATCTAAACCGTATAATTCTCCCAACTTGTCTGCAAAGCCCTAATACTTCATTACCGGCTGAGACCTAAAACACTAAATGTATTAAAAATATGCAGTCTGTATTTTCAGCTTCAGCCTCTGCAAATTTCTCCATCTTTGAAAGGGCTCCTCTCAAGTGATTCTACTAATGCATGTATTGCATCAGTAGAACTGAACTCCATCAACACCAACATTTAAAAACCCTCACCAAACTTTTATTAATGCTCTTTCAACTTCATGGTCTATCTATATATATTTTAAGCACACTAACTATGACACCAATTGCTACTCCTACAGTAGCTGCTGCCCCTACTATCATCCCAAATGTCTTGGCTAATGCATAAGCGCTATCTGATGTGCCTAATTGGTTCCGCAGTGTCTGAATTACTTCAGAGTAGTTACTAGTACTTTCACTGGCATCTTCTATTTCTTCATCAATATCATCAAATGCTGACCCCATGGCTTGGTCTTTCTAAAAGATTCCTGAATGTCATCAATAGATGGCTCTAATTCTCTTAATTCTGATGTGTCTGCCATGGGCATTAACTTTTACATTAGCCTCAACATTGTGTAGCATTGCTGTTCTTCCTTTCTGCAAAGAACGCTTTGATTCTATCCTCTTCTGTTTGTATGCAATAACCCGTATCATCAAAGCTGAGGACACTCTTTTAATTTACCAGCTATCATACTCACTATTATCATTGCGTTCATAAACTGACTTTTGTAACTCTTGATTTTTATTGTTTATGTATCTCTTTTGCAATCCATCAGCATACCTATACATATATCTAGTTGACATATTCATAAATTCACTGATACTTAAGTTGCTATCAATAGCCTGAATATCATTATAGAAACTTTCTAATATATCGAAAATGATTTGAACTCTTCAGTAGTCTGTGTCTTACTATTTTCATCAGGTCTATTCCTATAACTTCATATGCTAGCTCTTCTACAACTTCTTCAACCACATGTTCATCTATGTACTTAAAATAACCTCTGCTTCTTCTTCGTTACATTTATTTCCCATCTTTATTAAATCAATCATAACAAATATATTACATGACTCTAATTCATCTAATATGTCAATATCATTCGAAATCATATAGTCAAATAAATCTTTGATAATAAACTCATGACAAATTCTCATTTGTATCTCTAAAAATAAATGGCTATTGTATTAGAAAAAAATACAATAGCCATTAATCGATACTTCTCTTCTTGGCTATTATTATCTACACCAAGTTTATCTGCTTTATCTTCTTGTCTGTTACTATCTATATCAAGTTTATCTGCTTTATCTTCTTGTCTGATTATTATCTATACCAAAGTTCATCTGCTTTATCTTTTGCTTCTTTAACTTTATCTTTGATACTACCTATCTGTCATAAACAATTCCTTATTTGCTCCATTGCATTTTTGCATCTGGTTTATTGTATCCTCTAAATTATCTATTTGTTTTTAACTAAAGGATGTACTGGTATATCAAAACAAAGGTCCTTGCACTATATCACAAAAATGCTCCTGCTATACCCCTTTCTCTAATTAGTCATCATTAAGCCATCCTTCTAATATTGCCTCTGCCCCATCATCACCACAACTTACATTACCTAATTTAATTAATGTTATTACATCTTCAACATCTGGTAGCTTTTTCTTTGTATTACCTGTTGTTACATATTGTACTACATTACCCTTAAATGGCTCACCATCTTCTTTCTTATATTGCTCCTTAAAAACTTCTTTCAAATGCTTGCCAATTATGAAGTGTAAACTTTGTAGACAATTTACTTCTTACCATTATTACATCCTCCATTTTGTACATGTAGATATGATATTTATTATATCTACATGTAATCACTGTTAATATTTACTTCTCTTACACGCTTGGCATTGTAGCTACAACATTATCCATTGATACAGACAGTTTTGTAAGTAAGTTTTCACACATCACCATTACTCAATGTCATGCCCACTCACTTATGAATCATACAACCATATAACTGCCTGTATTTGCATCAAAAGTCCAAACACAATAAACTTGCCTTGTTCATATTGTGTTTTCGTGATGCTATCTGTTCTGTAGTGAAAGTGCTTCAGTAATCTGCAAGTCCTTGATAGATGAATTTCCTGGCAGTTTAGCATCCTGAGTTGGGTGAAATAGTGAAATAGACTTACTATCTTTACTTGCTCCCATATCACCTATATCACTAGGGTATGTAACAAGAATCAGTATCTGAAAATGCTACTGTCTCTGTTGGTGCCTCTGTTACCTGCTTACTAAATACCTTAACTCTGTTCTGTCCACCTTGTACAATCTTTGTTACATCTGGTTTTGGAAGTGCCATAATTTTATCCCTTTCGTTTAATTAACTGTTACTAGGTATGTATATTTACAAAAGAATGTTCATCACACTCCACTGTAAACCATTACTGTTTTTTCCTACAGGTCTCATATTTGTTAGTCCACAATCCATCATATATATGTAATCATTTCTTTTTATTACGTCTTATATTATTTAGCGTATTCTTCATCATATCTAACACACCTGCTATATCTCCATTTACGCTATTAACAACTATCTGTACTTCACTGATATATTTCACCATATTGTAGCTGTGTATTTTCTTGTCCTGTTATTATAAATATTCCTATATCACCTTCAGAGTCCTCTCTAATACTTTGATAAAAAAATATCATGGTCTGTATACCATCATTTGTTGTCTGGTTTGTCAACATTTTTCCATATCCATCAACAGCAACTATATTCTGTTTTTATAAACCCATATAAGTCTTGTCTTCATCTATGTTCATTCTAAACCTCTTCTTTATGCCCATCAAATCCGTGCTTCTTCTCTATCTCGTATACTGCTGTTGTCAAAAATTTTGCTTGCTTAGGATGATCATGATTTTTCCATGTAAAGTTCTTCTACCTACCATGCATATGGGCAATCATTATAAATTCTACCATTCACCATCACCAATGTCCTCTATTCTAAAAACTCTCTATTAAAAACCCTGTGTTTACTGGACAATAATACTGTGCTCTTTCTACTATCTCCTCTGCTAAGTTAGATGATACTGTAGCAGCTATCCCCTCATTTGTTCTGCCATTAAATATTCTATCACCACTATTTATGTTGTAATTTCCCATTACACTAAACTCATCAGGTCCTTCCCCTGATTTTAAACCACCATTGAGCACATTGTTTCTGTAATCCATTGCTCTCTTTGTCATTAATCTATCAGGTAATGATGCTATGGGTGCCTCACTACTTTCTCATTTTACTTCAGCTACCATATTGTAATAAAAATTATAAAAATTAGCATTTTAATATATCTACATAGAATATTTCATTTGCCATATGCCACCCTAATTATTTCACATAGGATACATATCCCAATTGTGACCAAGCCCTGCAACCTTTACACACTCCATAATTGTCCTGCCATTTAACTTACTAAGAGGTGCTAATTTATCAGGTGTCTTATAAGATATATCACATGATGTGCTATCACCATCTGTGCTTGTGACAACTTTTTATCTTTCCTTTAAGTCTTAGCCCTTTTATTATACGCTCCTGTGCATAAGTCTCTGTCTGTGTATTTGAAAGACCTTTGTATTCTTTGTATCTTAACTCGTCTGTGTATATATTATCAAACAATCTCATATCCCCCATAGTTGTTAGTAGTCTGGTATTATTGTTGTGATGTGGTTATGTATATTTATATATAATGTCTTTATTTATGCATTTATCTTTTTATCATAAATGACTATGAAAATTATAACAGTGCTATATTCTTCTAATAGAAATTATTATACTGCTCTATTAAATATAAAAACTAAACCATCATATTCTTAATGTCATTATTCTGCTCTAATTGGTATTTTTAACCACTCTAGTGCCTCATCAACCCAATTTGAAAATACTTCAAATGTGACAATCTTAGAAATATCTGGATACTTCTCAATAAATAAATTGTATACATATCTCAACTTCAGCTGTCAGTACCTTTACCAGTTCCTTCTCTGCTATTGTAACTGCATATTTAAGCCACTCTTTAATGTTACTAATCTGTTTATTGAGTTGGTGGCTTAAAAACCTGTAAACATATATAATTGCTACACTTATGAGTGCAATGAATCCTACTAGTATGTACCAGTTATTAATTATTGTGCTCATATTAACTACTCCTTCCTCTCCTATACTATCACTAAAGTCATCTACACCTTGTATATTGACTCTATACTATTCATACTGTTTTTAATCTCATTTGTTCTAATTGCATTCTCTTTTCTTCTTTGGTCTCTAAATATGACTTAGCAAAGTATGGTATAAGACTTGCAATTATACTACTAACGAGTAGTACTACTATATTATTTACATTACCTCCTTTATTGTAAATTATATCTACGCCCTAAGTATATACTTATCCAAGCCCATGCTAACACCTGGTGTCTTGTCATCCATACCTTGCTATATTGCTTTGGTGTCTTTACTTCTTTATCTATATGTATATTCATTACTTCACCAGTCTTGTTAACTATATTGATTATGTATTTTATAATTTTCTACTGGCTTTATATACCAATAACATAATGTATCACAACCATTATTATCCCTGTAACTACTGTTCCAATGCATCCAAGAACTAAACTCTTAGTATCATCTGATTTTTATTCATCCTCTCAATATCATGTTTGATGTCATCTATATTTTTGCTTCTGTATTGCATTTTTAATTTTCATGTCCATAATATCATTACTATGTGCATTTACTGTAGCTTTTACCTCACTTACAATGTCTATTATTTGATCAATCTTTGCTTCTAATACATTTGTGTTTTTTCATCATTATTCATTGTTATATTATCCCCCTCTATCACCACGTGTCCATTCTCTGTCATTTAATTAACATTGCAGTTATACCATTAAACTATACTGTGCAAAATATCTAATCCATATATCTTTATAAAGTGCCATTACTATTCTTTGATGAATACCCATATGAGTTTGAGTTATCCATAAATTCTATTCTTGCTCCTGTTCCATCCAGCAAATGACTTTACACCATTCATTATCATTTCACCCTCTGTAGTCCCATCACTCATTGAGTCCCTGCAACCTTGTATTAGAATGCCAATCTTTATACTATCAGGGCAATTAATAATATCACCACACTAACAATCCTAGAAATTGTAGTGGCTGATTTTTATATTGCTTGTTCCCCTATATAGCATTGTATCATTATCATACTTAAGTGTTGACCCTATCACTAAACTTTTCTTATCTTCATCATTCAATGACTCCCAAAAATACTCTAATAGTTTCTGCTTATGAGATCCAGTGCTTATTAACTCATTATATTCATTAACATCAGCATAAGCATTTGTTCCTACTATTAATTCCATGACTATTACATACCTCCATTAACTGCCTGTATGTTCCTGTTACTCCAAATATTGTTACGCCACTCCTTATGTTTTCTGGTAGCGAATTTTTATCCCCCTCCACTACTACTTTTCTAAAGCTAGAGTACTTTTCATCAGCTTTTTATTGTAATTTCATTGCTACTTGGTTTAACTGTTTTACTCTGAAAAATTGCCTTCCTTATTTAGTCTTTTTATATAATAATCATAGTGTGCCCCTATTATACTCTTCTGGTTTCTGACCTTTTTTCTATTAATGCCTTATATATATTATTGAATATTTTATTATCTTCTACTATTCTATTACTTGCTCTTATTATTGTATTAACTACACTTTGCATTTGCTATTTGACTCCTTATATTTAGTAAGAGGCACTAATGTGCCTCTTTTATCTTCATTAACTGGCTGGTTCAATAATTATCTTTTGTGTAGTATGGCTTTAACTCAATTTTCCTGCCTTGCGTTTGATGATTTTTATTACAAGGTGTTCACCTACTCCACTAACCATAACTCCAAACTTACTTGTGTATATGTCAACGTTTGCATTTTTCTTTATAACCATACAGATAAACCTTTTCCTTTCAATATACTAAGCTGACCCACCATTGAGACTTGAATATGCATCATTTTTATTCATTTCCTGCTTGCTAATGATTCCCCATTCCATTTTGTATACAGAAGCTTTATTAATTCACCACCAATGAATATAGCATCATCAGAGACTAAAAACATCCTGAACTCCCCACCATCTACATATTTGTCTAGGTCTCCTACTTTCGTAAATGTACCTTTAGCAATGTCTATTTCAAAAAGTCCTGGATTATCACTACCATCATGCCCGTATAGCTTTTCCATTAAAAACCCCCGCATACAAGAATCTTGTTGTAAACCGGTCACAACATCAGTTACTACAGCTGTTCCATTTTTCAAAATTTGTGCTACCTTTCTTATTTTATTTCCACCTTTGTCAAACACATATAATGACTTGCCATCAGTTGCTATGCATGATGCAAACCATTTTTGTTCACCTAATTTAATGTAATCACCAACTACTTTTGTGTCTACATTATAATAACACACATATTGATCACCCGCTAATTCCCACCTATCCACACTACGCAACGACCTATCAGAACAGCAGTATTCGCTATATTATCTGTTCTACTGGCCTTATCTTTGCACAGAACTTTACTATTACTATCAATAAACTCCCACTCTAAATTGTTGTCATCAAATCTGTAATGTTTGCCATTACAAAATAAATGAATAGTCTCGTCTGTTCTGATTAGTGCTCTTAGCTCTTCTGAGTTCAGAACTGTTACTCCATTATTTCTTGTATATGAATTACTAAATCTTGGCACCATATCTGTTGCTGGTGTCTAGTGACACCAGAAATACTGACTCCTGCCTTAATATTTTCTGCTTTATATTTGTCATCAATACTTTTTATCAACTGGTAATATTTTAGCAGTTCTAAAGTGCATCAAATTCACTATCAGCCTGTATATTTTCATGTATTCCTGCCGTTACTGTTTTTATCTTGGTATTTTTGGTATCTGCTATTACTCTCAGTTATATGCTTTCCTACTACAAAAGTGAAATGCAACTTCTGCTATATTAGCTGCCCTTAATTAGGATCCCCTCTACGGTGACTTTGTCAATACCAGCTGTGCCAACAGTTGGATAAAAACTCCTGCTTTTCAGTGATGGTTTTGCTTTTATACCTTCCAGATGCTATACAATAAGCTGCTACTGAGCTCATTGCATCAAATCCGCTGTCTGGTGTTATTTCAGTCCTGTACTTGTATAATATACTGTCTTTGCTTGTAACTTTGCCTTATTTCATGCTTGTGTCCCTGATTGTCCTCCTTCGTTACTACCTCCTATGTGCCTACTACATTAGGTATAGTTACACCTATGTTTTCTGGTCTTATATTGTCATCATGCTACTATCTTGAGTAAACTCTTATATCATTATATCCATCTGTTTCTTCATTTGCTCTTATTCTATATGGCTCTTTAGATGGTGTAATGTTTATCCCCTTCAATCTGGCATTACCACGTGGTATCCCTCTAATTATTCATCATATTCCTCTACTGGTACTTTATCTATTGTTTTACCAGTTCTATCTTCAATAGCTCCTCTTATATCTACAAAGGCATCTCTTGCTCTTTCTAATGTCTTTACTGATTTTGTTTCAACCATCATTTTCACCTCTTATACTAAATAGGGGGATAAAAACAAATTGTCTTTTCCCCCTATTCAATACGTATTGCTACTCACCATTCATCTTAGCTATTAACTTGTTATAATATACCCCAATTTTTGACTGGACTTCAGCATCCTCCGTAGATGTCACATCCTCAAATGACCATACTGATGTGTCTGTTCCATCCATCTGCATCTTAAGTATGATCTAGGCGTGTGCCAGACTACCATCGTCCTTTATTTCGTTACTATCCTGAGAATGCGTCTGGTACAAGAATACCATATCCTATGTACATCTCACCTCGTATATAAACCTGATTGTGTCCCTGAAGGTCTCCAGCATCTGTATCATTGTCAGGATTACCATACTCAATGACCTTGAGACTAATATCCTTTGCTATTCCATATCTGGAAATAGTCACGGAAATTACCAAGTATTGCTGCATCTTTTGTTCCATTACCAAAAGCAACAGTGCTATTTGTTTCAACAGCAAGCCCTTTGATTGAATCAGGTGCTGACCCCCATGCAAGCTCAGGAAACAGAGATGCCCCATCTTTTCTTGTCTGTGAAGCAAGAGCAGTTCTAAATGCAGGTGACATTATCATTCCTGTTACTTCATACTCTTTACTCTGTACAAGCCCAATAGCAGCTTCAACATTACTATTCGGATCAGCGTTACTGAATATAACTTTTTGTGTTGTACTATCAAAATGATTATGTAACTGATAGTTGAGGCATCTCCAGTTCTTGGTTTATACCATGTAATGCTATAATATCAATAGCTCTGGCAGCCTTAGCAGAAAACCCATCTGCAAAGGCTCTTAAATAATTGATACGTGCCTCTTCTGAACCATAGGCAAACTCATCTGATACACGCATACCATACTCAATCTTGTATGGCACAATAGTTACAGGAGCGGCATAGCTCCGCCTTCTCTCGCTCCTGACTCGGCAACAATATCTGCCTCCTTGTCGAGTTGAATGTAAACATTTTTCAATACCATTAAACTGAGTGGTGCCTGTTGACTTAATCTTGCAAGTGAACTCTTCCCTCTTACAAGATTTATCATTTCTCCAGTAAGCTGTGCAGGAAATAAGTGCTCTATTTAATACTCCCATTGTTTCTCTCTCCTTTATTATTGTAGACATTAGTTACTAAACCTATTAAGACTTTCTGACAAAGCAGCTATACCAGCCCCTAAGTACATCAGTACTATTTTCATTTCCTTGAACAGGATTAAATCCTTCTAACATTGGATTACTTTCTCCAGTCTGACGCTGAACGAAAAAGACCACTCTGTTCTTTCTGTAAATTCTCAAACTGCCTCTTCTAAACCTGTTACTTTATTACCATTAATCTTAATATTATCAACCTTTAGAAGACTTTTTAACAGCATCAAATGTTATTCCTTTTCTTATTTTAAGACTACCAAGCTTGTCATCAGATTGCTTTATCAATCTTTACTTGGTTTGCTTTATTAATAGTATATGTATTAGCTTTTCTAATACACCCTTTATTACTTCATCCTTGAGTCTTCTTTGTCAAAACAAACCTGTTTTGTCATCAAACACAATCTCACTGATTCTTCCTCCTTGTCTTTCTCCTTCTCCTTGTCTTTGTCTTTCTCCTTCTCCTTGTCTTTGTCTTTCTCTTTCTCCTTGTCTTTGTCTTTCTCTTTGCCTACTTCACTATCAGTATTACTTTCTTCATTTGTTTCATATGTCTTTTTCTCAGTATAATCAACCTCTTTATCTGAGGTTGATACCTAGTTTATTTAGTACATCAATTAGTTTCATTTGTAATTTCCTCCTTCTCTGGAATGCCTTTGTTTTTGTGTGATTAACTATATTTACATTATCTTTGTTACTAATTTCTATATCTTGCTTATTATCATCACTCCTTATCTGCTATCTGCCCATTCTCTGTTGCTATCTGCTTATCCTCATTGTCCAGACTGCATTTTATTATACCCGTAGTACTTCTCTCTGACTGTAGCTTTTGAAAGATGTCCATTACTAATTAAAGTGGTACATATATTATGCAACTGCTAGCATCGTCATCAGTTCTACCATTAAATATTATCTAATGCTCTCTTTTGCTTATCTCTATATTATTTAGTACACATAAACAATATATTGGTCTCTAAACATATAATATGTTTCATTTATAAAGTCTATTAGCTTTATCATTGCAGACTTAATAGTGTTGATTTAGTGTCTCTTCTGATATATTCCCAGAATATTCCCCTGATAAGAATGTTTTACCCATTTCACTTAACTCATGCAAGAACTGTTTAAGTATTCCTAACATATTCTCACTGTTTTTCCTAGAGTTATAGTTAAGTTCAACACTCTTTACATTTGTGTCACCACTACTAACCATATAAGTGCCATTTATTAATTTTTAGTGATCTTTTACCTGTATCAGGGTCAGTGTCAATCATGTCCCTTACCAGCTTCTGAGGAATGGAGTCATACTATTATCAAGCAAGTGCTGATTCACACTAATTCTTTGCTCTATTGCATATACAATGTCTTCTATATCTTCATACACAGACGATCCATAAACTCCATCATCTTCGGTATTAATAGATATCCATTGTCATGAGATTACAGTCTAAGACATCTGTGTTATACCACATGCCTTCCTTTTTATCTTTCTCCCTTTATATTCAAATTCAATACTATCCCTATTCTTCCACCATACTTGCCATTGTATAGACCACTATCAAATGTCTTAACTATCTCCAAATATTGTGCCTCAAGTGAATCTCAGATCTTATATATCTGTAAGTCTTTGTTTTATCATGCTTATCATACAACAACTCATATAATACTATTGCTTTAACTTTATTTGAGTTTGCTTTCATCTACTACCTTAAATGCATTTGAGTGGAGCAAAAAGCACTAACACCTTTCTTATTTGTCTTGATACATGCATCCCCATACTCCAAACACATCTTGAATGACTTTCTGAAACAATTTATGACATTATACTTTCTAATAATTTCATTTACTTCCTTATCTCGCTCTATGTCACCTGTCTTAACTACAATATCATTATTTAATACAAGGTCTGTCATCTTGTTGTCAGTGGCTAAAATAATTAAGTGATACAACTTGTATGGTATCTCCTACTCTCATCCTGAATACGTGCTATTAATCTTTTATTCCTTGCATATTCACCTGTGCTGCTTATGCCTGTACCTAGAACTATGTTTCTCCCTTGTACTTCTTTACTTGGAAACTCTGACCCAGTATTTAAAATGAAAAGTCTGTGTCATCACTTACCTTTTTGAGGTAGTCTATAAAAAATCTACTGCCATTTCTTTCTGTCCCCTTCTTACATATATTTAATCTTCATGACATAAACTATAACGACATGCATCTATAAAAATGGTTGTTGCATCAACTAATTCACTTGTAATGTTGTCATCATTATCAATTAAGTATTCATATTCTTGAACTCTTTATATGTTTCAGGACAACGCATTTTTATCAATATATATTGCTGAAAGACTTTGTAACCAAAAGTATTCCTGCAGCCACACTATCATTACCTTTCTTAGCTGGGATAACATTTAATCCCTTGATTTTTGTAGTAATCTTCTAAATGTAGGCACAGCACTATCAATATAAAGTTCATATTCATCTTATTCTTGGCTTTTATGTTAACTGCTACTTACTCTGTGAGCTCCCCATTGAGTTTAAACTCGTCTAAACAGTATAAACTATTATTTCTTTTTATCATAAAACCAATTTCCATATGCCCATGGATCTTTTCACCATTACTCATCTAATCCTCTGTCAATCTCCTTAGAAGTGCATTGTTTCATCATACTGCCAGCTAACAATATTAGTAAATACATTTGCTTCTGTACCAATGACTTCACCTAAGTAATTCCATCTATAATATATATTATTATCTTTCTTTTGCTTGCTCTGCTCTTGCTATAAACGAAATTCCTAACCAATTTGTATGCCCACTTCTTATAACATCTAAATAAGAAGAATGATGAACAAGCTGTAATATCTTGTGCTGTTCACCCATTTATTTCTATATTAACTCTTCCTTGTAAATGTCATCTTCAAAAGCCAATCACCTTACCACAAGGGCTTCATACTCTTTATTGACCCAGTTACTTGTCTGCTTTGGTGGATTATAAGTTAATATAGTACAATGATCCCCATCACCCGACCCATTGTATCACTTATATTATTTATTTCATTTATTCCATTAAAATTAGTGGCCTCCTCAAACCAAATGTACCTGAAACCTCCTCCACTACGTGGCTTGTGACTTTATTAACTCTGGATTATCAGCACCAGTAAACTTAATGCTTTTATCTGTTTCTTTACCATTTTTATCAAAGTAATACATACTCAAATGGGGCTCTTCTTAACTTCAATATTTTTCTATTCCTAAGTATTTTTATGCTATCCCTAAAAGTACTAACTAACCTTTTCATCTATCTTGTTTGCGTGTTTTTATTGTGCTACTGCACGCTCTATAAACCATACAGCCTATGACTATTGCTTCTGATGCACTCTGAGACTTTGTACTATACGACCACCTTTTTAATACTGCTCTGTCAACTTTACAAGTTATAATGTTCTCTATTGTCTCTCTAAATGTATTGCATATTAAATTGCTTAAATCTATATACTGTTCACTCATTTTATTTTATTAAAACCAAATACAATCTTCATATTATCATTACTACTATCTTCTTTGCTCTCAATCTCTCTTTCTAACTCTTTTTCTTGCTAAGTCATAGCTTCATTACTCTATCGTAAGCTACCATCTTTTCCTTGTTATCAATATCTTGATTTTTCAAGTACTTCATACATTCTCTGTTCTGCTAACTCTAATAAAAGTCAAACCAGAACTAAAAAGTAAGCTGAAGACCACCCTTTTTCACCAGCTATTACTTTTGATAAGTTCTGAGGATACTTTGTTATATTATCATACTAAATACTGTTGGAAAATTCTCTCTTAAAAATACTGCAAGTTCTGCAAATGTACTATCCTTTTTTTCTTGTCTGAACTTACGAATACTAGTGCATATACTAATATATAAACCTTGCTCTTTTTGCCTTCTGGCTATAACTCTTATTACCAGTCTTATTTTTAAACATATCTAAATTATTGCCGTCTATGTCTAACATCTGTGATCTTTTTCAGGGCTTCTCTGTATTCCACTAGGGCAGGAGCAGTAGCAAACCTTATATCTCTTCTATATCTCAAATCTTTTAATGTATTTCCCTTTTTCATCTTATCATCCTTTCCATTATTATGTTATTATGTTAACTTCATTCTATATATTATAAATGTATAAATTATTGATATACATTAATATTCTGAGCGTAATTGCTCAAAAATAATTACGATTACATTAATGTAACTTTTGATTGGTGTGTTTCTGCAAACTCTTCATTATTATAATTGTTACTCCTAAATCTCACGTAGTCGTGCTAAATCCCATTATTATAAATGTATACTTATATTTTTGCTTGGTGTTTTCTGGATGATATCTTAAACTTTTTGTCCTGCTGGGCAAAGCGAACATACGTTCTATAATGCTATTACTATTATTTATTAATGTGGATGATACTGTAATTAGGATGATATCTTAAACTCTTGCTCTGCTGTTATACTCTATCTTTGCTTGCGTTCACTGTATATATTTCTTCTTTGCTATTAACATAATCAATATGACTTCTATTTAGTAGCTTTCACTAATTTACTATCAAGCCTTTAAAATGAATATGCCTATGCTGATTATATCAACATAGGCATACTCATCTTCTTATTTCTCTACAAACTTAATTTAAATCCTATACTGGAAAATAGGCTATTAAACCTTTTTCTTATTACATGTCCTGCTTGCTATTCCATAAACTCCTTGCTTAAGCCTTTATATATTACATAAATTCCTTTTTAACCTAAAAGTCACTAAACTACTTCATATTGTGTGTCCTACTTGTTATTCCATAAATTCCTTGCTTAAGCCTTTAAATATTATATAAACTTCTGCTTCTTATTTTACTGTTTCATTTCACTTTACTTGTCCTTTTTATTCTATCTCCTTCAAATTAACTGCCACACTTACATATAATGTGTCATCTTTTTACATTACTGCTACGACAATACACCATAGCCTCATTCTCATCATAACATAAATCTTCCCACATCTCCTGTGTTCTTATTAAACACCATTAAACCAACTTCATGTCCTTCCATTTTCATCTTATATGCCTTTTTCCCTAATTCTTTTTGAATTTATTAAATACATTTATATTACCCCCAAACCTGTGTATCTATTCTTCTCTCTAAAATTTTTCTTTTATATGCTCTTTGATTATTAACTGAATGTATTCTCTGCTATACCCACTTATTGCCATTAACTGATTTACTGTCACCCAAGCTGTATACACTTATATATTTGATCTTGAGTCATATCAGAATGATAACTATGTATATTCATTTTAAAAAAATTCCTTGATAAAACTGCTTATTTCTTCTGCTTTGTGCTTATTTCTTCTGCTTTATTGCTTATCTCATCTGCTTTATTGCTTATTTCTGTTTCTAATCTACCTCCTCCTTCAACTCCAGATTTATACTTTGCATAAAAACTTTTCAGTGCTTCCTGCTGGTCTCTAAGCCATTTTTCATTTTTCATTTCAGCCCTACCTCCTTCTTATATTGATTGATTCTATTTATTACTGTTCCATTAGAACAATGCAAATACCTTGCTACTTTTTGCTATGCTCATTTTTCTTATCGTAGTAAAGCTCATAAACATCAGCAGGTGAAAAATCCTTGTAACTAATCTCTTTATCAGGTTTTTGCAAATTTCTCAACTTGTGCTATCTTTGTATTAATTTCCTTTATTTCTTTATTTATATCTCTAACTTCTTCATCTGAAATGCTTCTATTACTAATATTGCTTATTGACTCAACTGCCCCTTTTATCCTTCTCCTCATTTCTGTAAATGTCTCATTACTATTTTTTTCTGTATTCTTAATATTTTTCCTTTATATTACTAATAGTGTTACTTATACTAGTAATATCTTTCTTTAATTCATTAATTTCCTGACTTTTGCTTCTTTAATCCAGTGACAATCTTCTTCTCGTTCTCATATATTGACTTTATATTCTTGTAAATTTTTCTCTACCTGCTCTTCCATTTATTTCACCTCCAGCCTATATAAAACACCCTTATATACAATTACTTATATATTTCTGTACATTCATCACATCTTTTTCTACCCTTAAACTCTGACTTTTTAATCGTGGAAATCCTAAATTAAAATTTTTTTCTGAGTTTTTATACAAAAGTATACAACTAAAAATAACATTCATGCTTAGCTCAATATAGATCTGGTCTTCAACCCAATTTTTAAAAATCCTTAATTCTACTTTTTAATCTTGTTAAACCAATTAACCAATGCTTCTATCCTCATGTCATTTATTTTTAAATCTAACTTCTTTTTATATGTCTTGCTTTCATTAATAAATGATTCATACTTATTGAGTATATCAGTGTACTCATTAATGCACTTCTCTCCTTTCTTTATGACCTTATCTACTGCTTCCTTAGTTTCTTCCCCCTGGTTTCCTTGTCTTTTACACTCTTCGATTAGCTTATTTACAAATGCTATAAAAAAATTTAATTCTTGTTAAACTCTCCTTTGCTTCTTTTACTCCTTTCTTTAACTCCTTTCTTTCATGCGTAAACCATTTAATATCCTTGCTTCTTTCTGTTTCTCCATATCTAATTATCCTCACTTTCTATCTTACTATCTTAATTGTTGTTTTATTTTTATCCTCTTGTAATTCTTCATTAGGTAGTGGTCTACCCACTTATAATTGTTTATGGCTATTGCATCAAATATATTACTATCATTTGCACTAAACCTGTAAACCTTGCCTAGCTTTTTATAAATCCTACTTATTGCTCTTCCATGATAAATAAAATTTCTATCACTATTTGTCCACTCTAAATTCTCTTCATGTATATTATATTTTAATCCTAGTTCTTCATGGGTCTTATCACTACCACTACCATCCATAACATTAACAACTAAATCTTTTAAATGAACTTGGAAGTTCATTCCTTAATATCTAATCACATATACCTATTATCTTTTCTGGAGTTATTGAAGCATTATATCCATAATTACCTATGTTATTTATTCTAACCCTTCCTTTATTTAAGTGTCTTATAGGTTTATCATTGTTCTTTTTGAAAGTGTCCATCATAAAACACCATTAAACTTGTTCTGTTTTTAAATAGAATCTTATAACCATATTCATGTTTTATCACATTTCCTATATGTGCTACTACATAATCTAAGTCTTTCTTTTTCACTTATTACATGCTCGACCCTAAACTCATTCATCGTTAATATCTTTACCCTAAAGCCCTTTTTCTACTGTTTTTGTTGTAATCTCTTAATGTTCCTTCCATGTTCCATGTCTCCTTTATTAATTTTAAATTCTTAACTTTAAATTTTAATTACACTTATATTGAGTAATGCTTATTTTCTGGTACATCTATTATATAGCTAGTGTATAACCTTTTTATAATTGTTAATATTTAACTCTTTTATGTCTTGTATTTCTATTTTTATGCTTTTGTTATCCCCTAAACCAACTTCCCTTGTATCCATGTTTTTATTATTGCTTACTAAAATCATCATATCTTTGACCAAAACCAATTGTATAGCCTACTCTAATATTTTATTGCCTATCACTCTTTTACAAAGTACCAACTTAATTAAAATTATACCTACATACATTCTTATTTTAATACTTAATAATTATAAAGATGGGATGATAAACCATCAATCAGAGTTGTTAAAGATCAGTTGAGCCCTAGGATATGGGTATATAAGGCCTATTTGTTATTGTAAATCTGTAGTAGTTGGTTTTGATCTGTACTGGATGATAAACCATCAATGAGTTTGTTAAAGATCAGTTGAGCCTAGGATATGGGGTATAAGAGCTTATCTGTTATTGTAAATCTGTAGTGGATTGGTTTTGATCTGTATTGGATGATAAACCATCAATGAGTTTCATTAAGATCAGTTGAGCCTAGGATATAGGGGTATAAGATCTTATTGTTATTGTAAATCTGTAGTGGATTGGTTTTGATCTGTATTGGATGATAAACCATCAATGAGTTTGTTAAGATCAGTTGAGCCTAGGATATAGGGGTATAAGAGCCTGTTGTTGTGTAAATCTGTAGTGGATATAAACCAGTTTTGTTCGTTATATTCAAAAAGCTTGTTATTACAAACCCTAATGATTTCATCATTTACACCAGATTGCAAACCATTTTCCATTAGCACATTTTGATTTAATAGTGATTCCTCATTAAACCCGTCAGCTGTTATCATTTCATATATTGTTTTAGTTGCTTTTTCCAAATCATTTGAACAACCTTGTGTATGCTCTCCAAACTCTATTTCCTCTGCCACTGTATCTCTCTGTAAAGGATATGCAGCAAATGTATTTATTAGCTTATCTCTTTCATCCCATAGGAAAATTCTTCTTTTTCTTTGTACCGTCAGACTTCTTTACTGCGTACTTCTCGAACTCACCTTTTAGCATCTTGTATTCCTCAAGCATGCTTTCTGTAATTACTTCGTTCTTGTAGATTGGTTTCAGCCCACATTACTACTGATACAGTGTCTTCAGCTTTCCTACCCATCATAAACACCCATTGCTATTGTATTTACTATTGCTTTCTGACTGTATCTTCAATATCAATTATAAACCCTCCTCTATGTCTATCACAATATTCTTAACGAAACTGCATTCTCCACTAATTGTTTTTACTATATTAAAACACCCTCACTCTCTTCCTCACCATTTTATATCGAACATCTGTTCTATTTTCCCATTCCCCATTTCATATAGAACATCTGTTCTATACATTTTTCCACCCGAAAATTTTTAGCCTAGAAGCTACATCAGTTTTTACCCAATGAATATATTAGTTTTTGACAATGCATCTCACAATCCTTCATTAGTCCGAAAAAAATAGTTTCAACTTAGCCACATACCTATCACTTGAGATGTTTTTATTAAAAATTGCTGTGATTAACGCTGAGTGCTGTTAAAATTTCAATACTGCTATTGCTATATGTCACTCTCATTTGAAATTATATGTTTTGCTTGATTTTTCACTATATTAAACTGATTTTTATTTCTGGATTCTTACTGTATTTAACATATTGCAATGTATATCTCAACTAATATTAGTCTTATTGTTTAAATATCTACTATCCTCTTTATGTACCATTTGCTATCATTTGCTTATCCTCTGCTTATCCTTTTTACTATCTCTGCCTATTCTGATATGCTCTGCCTCATCAGTTAAACATTTGCTTGTCATTGGGTATCCTCTTGGTATCCTCTGGTTTATCCTCTTGGTATCCTCTGCCTAAATCACTTCTATGCTGTATCAATTTTATTACAATATCACTTACTATACCCTTACCGTTTATTTATAATTTCTGTTTATTTTATAATTTCTATTGATTTATAGTGCCTTGTCATAATTTTTTTAATCTTATGCCTATTATTATCTTATTTATCATGTTGGTATCAATTTACTATGCTGCTTATAATCAAAATTATAATGCTCTATGCTTATTTTTAAGACCCACTATTAATTTTATATGCTAGACTGTCTGCTTTTTAAATCTTGATATGCTAATTACTCATTTTATCTCGGTCTGTTATTTTAATTGCTAATGTATTTACACTTCATCTCCTTAGCTAACTGGATTTATCTAAGTGCTATCCTCTGGTCTATCCTCTGGTCTATCCTCTGGTCTATCCTCTGGTCTATCCTCTGGTCTATCCTCTGGTCTATCCTCTGGTCTATCCTCTGGTCTATCCTCTGGTCTATCCTCTGGGTCTATCCTCTGGTCTATCTCTGGTCATCCTGATTTGTCATTTGGCTTTTCCAAGTTCTGGGAGTATATTTATATCAATCTATAGTACTTTGCCTGGACTTTTATATTTTTGTAACCTGCATGTTGATACTAGCCTTAGACTATGAATAAAATGTTGATGTTCTTTTTGGACATAAATAAAGGTTGATTTTCTTATCAACCTTTTTGCTGTATTATGCATGTTTCACTCTGTCTTTTCTTCTTCTCTCTTTGCTTTATTCAAGTTTTAATGCTACTAGTGATATACCCTGTTATCCTCCTTATTCTTTCAAACTCTACACCTAAACCTCTTTCTCTCTCACTTACTACATTCATGCCATAACTCCTTATATCATTTTTACATGGTCTAAACTAATCCACCCAATCCTGACTTAGCTTACCCCATCCGTTCTTTTGACCCTTCTCCTTGCTTAACCTCAACTATAGTAAATGTACCAATATTCATTTTTCCTTTCTTATTACTCTTTATACTATTGCTATCTCTAATATTAAGATTACTAATATCAACCTTTACAATGAATGGACATTTATATGTTGTACATCTTTTTAATCTCAAATTTTTACACCATCTATTATATACTTCTATGCTACACTCGTATCTTTTTGTTCTGTACATTTATACTCTGATCTTTAGGCTTCTCAAAGTTAATTAACACTGCATTGCTACACTCCCTTATGTCATTAGATGATATAAGCACATTAAACACATCCTTATATTTCTCGCTTAACTCTTTGAATAAAAAGCTGACATTGCATCTCCGTGCTATCTATTGTATCCCTACTTTCATTGCATAATTGTATAGTGCTTCTTTTTCTTGTCCGAAATGTCATTGCTTTGTAAACCATACCCAACCTTGTCATTTACAAATTTCTCCTTAGTATATATCCATTGTTTACATAATATGTATAAATGGTATCTTGCATATCTAATGTCTTCTCATATGAATTTTGTAGTTATTACTTTTAAGTCCTGACTCTGCCATCAAATTACCAAAGTAACCCACTCACCCTGCATCTGTTAACCCTTTACTTTTTAAAATAATCATATACCTGTTTCTCATTTAACTGAACATTCTTTCTTGCTGGTACATCACTACAACATTGTATCCTATCATTTACTAATTGTGCAATTTCACTCATCCTTGACTTTAAATATGGTCCAGGACACTAGTATTGTGCAAACATATAGTGACAGGTTAGTGTGCCTGTTTTTGTCTCCTGTCCAAACCAATTTCTTTATATTATTTCTTCTACAAATGTCTGTGCATAATTCATTAACTTATTAAAAAGCAGCTACTGATACTGTCGAGTGGGACTAAATATTATTAGCAACTTCAGTAGTCACAGCCTCGCTTTATCATTTGTGCTGTTGATGATGTCCATGCTCTATTAGACTCTTCCACATATAAACCTACCCTGCCATCAGACCCTATACCATAATTACTACTTGCTTTCCTAGACCTGTTGTTAAATACTTCTCGCATCCTTCAACAGTTGAGTTACCTGCCATATGATGAATAGTAATCTTCTTATTGCTTTATTATTCATCTTTGTGTAATTAGGTGATAACTTAGTGTATTCAACCAAGCTGCTATTGCTCATATTTCTCTCCTACATTACCTTATATAAATTATCCTTATTCAATGCTATTTTTATTCCTTTAGTAATAAAACTGCTGTAGGTCTTCTTCATTAGTAATAAAAATTGGACTAAGTGTTGTGTATAACCACCCGTCTTCATTGTATTAAACCTTTTTCCACTCCCTTTATCTAATATAGCTATGCTACCCTTTGAGTATATGTATGCACTTGTATCTACCCGCACCTTTATAGCTGTTTAATTTTTATAATTCTCCCACCATGATATACATACACACTAGAAGGGTTGTTGCACAATAACCCTGTTATCTACTTTTTCAGTTAACAAACTTCTCATTAAAATAGAAATCAAAAGGTGTATATAAATTGGTTATAAAGGTTACCATCCTTGTCACATTGCGCACCTTTAAATTTTTCTACATATAATCCTTTTATACTAAAAATTACGCCCATTAAATTTCTTATTAGGATCTTTTTCACTTAAAAATTGTAATATCTTGTAGACTATTGCAATACGTGTGATTCAGTTCATCCATTTCAATGCTTATCAGCGTATTATGTGGGCTTATACTTTTCAATTTATTACAATTAAAAAAATACGCCATGCCATCCCATCAATATCCATTAACATCAGTCATGTATTGGTATCCATCTGCTAATCCTATTTTCCTGAAGATTCCTGCAGTTATAAAAATGCTTTAATCCATACTGGGTTTACATATCCCTAAACTTAATACTAGTTAATTGTCTGATTTTGAAACACCCTTTTCGTACTTCCCTTAATTTAGGATTATCTCCTAATAATACAACTGACTTTAATCCTTCCTTTCTCAATATCCCCACTAGCAAATGCCTCATCATCTAAATACTCTACGTCTTCACCAATTTGTATTTGTTCTACTCTATTAGTCCATAATCCTATATTATAAAAACATTCTTTTTGCTATTGATTTAATTCCTTTGAGGTATTTCTATAACTTGCTGATCGCAGCCTGCTAAAAACTCTGATATGCATTTTTATGCTCATTCATAGGTCTAAATCTATCACTGTTTATCATACATATAACCTGATCCGTGTATTCGAAAATAATACCTATTTGAATATTTACTAGTTTCTGTAAATATCCCAATTATGTGTCACCCATATAAAAACCAATTTCTTGATCCTGTGCCATATTATATTCCTTTCTTGAATGTATCTTTAATTATATAATAATCTATGCCAAATATTGTATTACTCTTGCTCTCTATAATCCTACTCCTTTCAATTGCACTAACCCTGCATATATATCCATCAGGTACACTGTTGACATCAGGTAGACTGTCAACAAGAGGAACTACTAAATATTTACTTCTTTTGTCTAAAAACTTATTGAACTTGTCATTGTTCATCAATTCTGATGCTATAATATCAACAAGTTTACTTATATATTCTGGATTGTCTAAATTATTATTGTTATTATTAAAGTCGTATGATTGTTCTATCAAATCAACAACGCCACTAATAAACTCTGGCTCTCTAATCTTATTATTAATTGTCTCTTCATCTACTATGACTGATATTTTCAAATCAGTCCCAATTATTTTACTGGCACTTCTTCCTTATTTATAATTTCTAAGCATATATTCTTAAGGTACATATTATTATCTAACTGAATGACCGTATTATCATCAATGTAGTCATCCTCAAACACATATTTAGGGATAAAACTCCATTGCTTACTCTGTTCTATCCCTTTATCATCATTACATGCAGCATTACATAAACAACTTACTGCGTGACCGTTCTTCGATTGAAATTGTATTATTATCTGCATCAATCTGATACTAATCTTTATATAATTAACCTTCTGATTGCTAAATGACCTGTTTACTACACATCTGCTATCAGCCCCCATTATAATGGTATCACCATAAGTTATATTTCCTTTAGATTTGTTGACCAATCACTTCTATTATTTATATAACTTGTACTACCAAAGCTAATATTATTTTCATCTATTGTATCACTGAATGCCTTTGCCATATATTTGTTCTCCTATCTTGAATAAGTTACTCTTGTTAAATTTTCTAATTGTTCCATCAGTTCATGCCCCATATATCATTCTCTTTTTACTTATATCAGGATATAAATCCCCTCCTACTATGTCACCTGATATAGCTGTTAATAGTAACTCATTATGTATATAAATATGTCTTCCAACACTCCTCTGTGTCTCAATGGTTTTAATCATTGTGTGCCTGCATCTGTAATTTGTACCAAGTGTATATTCTAATCCAGTTATCTTATAATATCCACTGATATTCATATTTCCTATAAATTCAACTAGATCACCAATGTTAATTCTAGGATTTATAAACCCCTCCACATATACCTGATTGTCCTTCATACTCATTATTTTAAGTAGTCCATCAACATAAGCTGGTATTAAAGCCCCTAATACTCTATTCTTAATCTCAATGACACCATCTTTAATATTGTTATCATTATACTTCTCAACTAACTGCATAGTTCTCTTCTTCTGTTATTCCATACACATTTATTTCAGCTTTTGTTTTGTAATCAGCTTCAATATTAAAGTCTAAACTATCCTTGTAATTCAAAAATGATGTTATCACACCCTTTCCTTTATCATTTGACCTCTATTGTATGAATATCATATACATTGTCACTGTTCATTCTTTGTTCGTTAAATATATTCTCACCTTGGTATAATTGAATATTTTTAATTGTAGAAGTTGTTTATCATTAGTACTAACAGATTGTATATAACTACTTTGACACCAGAATACTTGCCTATATCTCCTGTTTGTGCCCTTAACCTGCAAGTTAGATGACCCACTAAGAACTCCTACTGACTCATGTGCCTTATCATCTAATAGATGATCTGCCTTATATGCCTATCTCTATCAATCCAAATATAACTAATTGTATACTTAGCTATACAATTAAATATATTTTTCAATATTATCTCTATCAATATTGTTGAAATACATCTGCCATGTGTAATTACTATTCTTCCATATGTTTTGCTTCATTATCATTATAAATTATCTCGCCTGTAACTTGGAGTGTACTATTTAACTTATCAACTATCACTTTAATATGCTCATTGAATGATATATTTCTTTTTAAGTCTTAATTTATCAATTGTGATGTTCTTTATCTTTGATAATATATCTACGCAACTGATACTCACTTCGCTACTATTGCTACTTGTGTTTCCTCCTTCCCAAGTACTGACAATGTATCTTCCCATATAAACTTTGTGGCTTCCATCTACTATATCATCCATTATATCACAGTTTATATCTACATAAGCTGTGTCATTCATATATCCATAATATGTACTATCCTCATTAGTAGGAATTAATAACTTATCATGAGAGTTATCTCAAGATTTAAAATATTGCCTGCTATATTTCTGTTAATATTACTACTACTATTTGTACATAGTCTCTCTACTAACTTAACTGACCTACAAAAAGTGTCTATGACTGGTTATCATCACTTGTCTTAGAGGTAACTCATAATGAGTCTCCATTTCTAAAGTAAAAATACTATATGTGTATTTACTGATTTAACTATATCTTCCATTAGTATTCCCCTTATTTCTGCACAAACTTAAATACTACATCGCGATGAAGCTCGTCATAATTTGCTCCGCCTCTCCAATAACTATTATCCCTATTATGTTTTTCTGTTGTGTCTACACAATTTACCTCATGAGAACTGTTGAAATATCCTGTGAATGTTTTTAACTCTAGTGGCGTGTAAGTAGGAACTGTGATATTCATAAAAGATCCACCACCTTACTATATCACCCTGTGTGGCATTAAATATTATATCATAATGCTCCTTATCAAGAACAGCATATTTAATCTCAATATTCACTTTGACTCCTTTTAAACTCCCTTCGTAATCAATATTGTCAGCTAAGCGTCCTCCATCTGATACATTGTTGAATGTTATCTTCACAGGCTCGCTTGGTTCTGGCATTGTTATACCATTTATTCTATGTCCCTATCCATTCTTGTTGACTACCAAGTGCTGTGTTATAATACCCCCATCTGCATATCCTCCATATAAATGACTCTTAATTCTTATGAGAAATTTCAAAATTTTTATTCCTATGCTAATATCATTTTTAACACCAATGAATATATCAATTTTTACTATATGTATATCTCTCAATGCATTGGTAATTTTTATTTATTGAATTGCCTATCTTTTTAAATTCTTAATTACAATAACTTTATAATATCAGATTATATTTCAATTAAAATGCTGATCACTACACTGTTTATAATATTTCATGGTAGTGTTTAATAAATAAACCCTACCATGTTTCTAGTAATACTCCATCGATGTTGCTACACCACCAGCCTTTAGACAATTAGTAATGTATTCATAACCTGCTAAAGTACTCTGATCTTGTGTAGAAATTTTTGTAGTGTTTTTAAGATCAATTATAATTGGTTGTTTTACTTTCAACTGTCTATTATTAATCTTCTCTGCAAGTACATTCATCCATTCTGTGTTATTTTCAAGTGGCAGTACAGCCTCTCTCCTGCTTCTCCTATCATTCCAATAGAGCCCCATTAGTTATTCCACCAGTGGCATGTTTGCAGAAAATGGCATGCTGATCTTAACACCTGTATGCGCAAAACTTGGACCACCACCAAAACTTGGAAGCTTAAAATCTATACCACTGAATGGGTTAAACCCTTTAAACCCATTCTTAATTGAATCTTTTATTCTTCGTACCCATTCTGTTACTGTGTCAACAATATCTTTAAGCTTACCCTCTATGCCTTTAATAATATCGGATATTTTGTTAGTAATAACTTCACCTATTTTTGTGCATCTTTCTTTTTTTATTAATGATATTATCTCACTGTGAAAATTTCTCTACATTACTATGTACTATCTAATGCAGTGTTTAATACTTCATCAAATTTTAATGCATCCTTTACATCTGAAATGATATCTTTTATTATTCCTTTTATGTGCTCTAATATTAGTGATCCTAGCTTTTTCAAACGCCCTGGTATATCTGTTTCTGAACCTATCTTGTCAAGCTTTTCTTTTTACCCATATAATGATCTCTGATATTATTCCTGCTATAACTGCCAATATTAATATACCTGCCTGTTTAAGAGAACCTGGTATATCTAGTTCTTTAACCACAGTTTTATTTCTTCCCATAAAACCTTTAATTTTTAATCTTGTCTTTTGCTAACCATATATCCATTGCAATAGAGTGGCAATAGATAATATTTCATCAAGATGAATGTTATCAATTACTTTTTAATTATTGTTTTAATTTTTCTATGATTCCAGAATTTTTACCTTTTCTAATATTCCTACAATGGACTTTCCAATACTATCTATCTTCTTGTCACCACCATTATCAATCCAATTAATTGCTGTATCTAATAATGTATTTACTAACCCTATTATGCTATCAGAATTGGCAGAATACCTTGTGCAAGTACTAGGCAGCATTGAACACATCATTGAGGATATTCTTAAAAGTTTCTGCCATTTCATTCTTATCTTCTTCTGTAAAACTATCAAAAAGTTTTTCATTAATATTATTAATGAAATACTTAAATCTCTTAGTGTATCCTTTCGAAAAGCTCCAATGGCTTTAACTATTCCATGAACCATTCCTACAATGCTTTGGCGGCTTCTTGTTTTATCAAAAAGGTAGCCCAAAAACTCTTTCCAAGCCTCCGCTAAACTTTCACCGATAGCTTTGAAATCAAATGTTTCTGCAAAATTTAATAAAAATTGAACAATTGTATTTAATCCTTCTGCTAGTGCATGACCTATCTTTAAATAACCTCTTATTACTATTTATACCATTAAAAATTGAGCTATTGCTATCCCAGCTTTTTGCTTTTTCTTTAATACTGTCCCAGTTTATCTTCTCTAACTTATTTGCTATCAATCAGCTAACCATTTGCCTGCCCTCATAATAATCTCCTTTTTAAGCAACTGCTGAGACTTCTTAAACTCATCATCTGCATCTTTAATCTTATCCTTCAGTCTACCGAACCCACCAGTGAGGTCGTCCAAACTCACTAGTATCTATTTCACCAATGCCTTTATCTAAATTGCCAAATTTATCTGAATCATCATTCTTATCTAAATCGTTTGTTTTATTATCTTTAATCTGAATGACATCATCAAAGGCTACTTGCTTTTCTAATTCCTTAATTGCTTTAGCTGATTCTTTTTGTGCTCTTCTTTATATCCTTTGCAGCTGAGAGAGCGCCAGCCTTATTCATCCCTTTTGTAATGCTATCAGCTATTGAATTTGTTCAATATTTGCACTTGCTTTTAAATCTATATTAAATAACTTCATTATGAAAATTAAGTGCAATATTTGCTAATTGTATAATCTTATTTAATACAGGAGCAACTTTTGCATATAAACCTAGTGCTAATGTGCTATGGTTCCAATAAGTTGGCTATACTGCTGTTTTAGTAACATAAGCTGTCAGCCTCTGTGCCTAAAAATCTAACATATCTCTCCTTTATTCTTCCCACTTAATGACATAATGTAGTTGTCATCTTTCAATCTCGAGTGCTTAAACTTTTTAACTATATGTTTTCTTTATTTGTCATTGCTTACATATAATGATGATGTTCTCCCAATAAGCCCTTTTGCCTATCACATTACCTATATCATCGCTTGCTCAAGCTACAAGCAATCATGGATGAGTTACTAGCCATTGCTGTCATATTCTCTGTAGCCTTCACTGCATCACAGTTGATACACCTAATGACCCGGAGCATCAATAATTGATTGCATGCCAGTTACCAATTATCACTATCTAAACCGTATAATTCTCCCAACTGTCTGCAAAAGCCTAATACTTCATTACGGCAGGACCCTAAAACACTAAATGTATTAAAATATGCAGTCTGTATTTCAGCAGCCTCTGCAAATTTCTCCATCTTTGACAGGGCTTCCTCAGTGATTCTACTAATGTATGTGCGCATCAGTAAAGAACTTAACTCACCATCAACACCAGCATTTAAAAACCCTCACCAAACTTTCAGTAATGCTCTTTCAGCTTCATGTAATCTATCTATATATATTTCGCAACTACACTGTATGACACCAATTGCTACTCCTACGGTAGCTGCTTCCCCTACTTCATCCCTCCCCAAATGTGTAAATAGCTAATGCATAAGCCTTTTTATCTGATGCTGTGGTTCACAGTGTCACGTGCTTCAGAGTAGTTACTGGTGCTCACTGGCATCTTCTGTTTCTTCATCAATATCATCAGTGCTTTGACCCCATGACCACGATCTTTACTAAAGATTCCTGAGATGTCATCAATAGATAGCTCCTAATTCTCTTAATTCTACAGTGTGTCTGCATGAGCATTAACTTTGCATTAGCCTCAACATTGTGTGCCACTGCTCTTCTTGCTTTTCTGCAGAGAACGCTTTTTGATTCTATCCTCTTCTGTTTGCTTATGCAATAACCCATTATCATCAAGCTGAGGACGCTCTTGCAATTTACCAGCTATCATGCTCACTATTATCGTGCGTTCATAAAGCTGCTTTGTAACTCTTGATTTTTATTGTTTTATGTGTATCTCTTTTGCAATCCATCAGCATACCTATACATATATCTAGTTGACATATTCATAAAATTCACTGATATCTTAGAGTTGCTATCAATAGCTGAATATCATTATAAACTTTCTAATATATCGAAAAATGATTTTGAACTCTTCAGTAGTCTGCTGTCTTACTATTTTCATCAGGTCTGTCCCTATAACTTTCATGACTGTGCTCGTCTACAACTTCTTTCAGCCCATATTCATCTGTGTATTTTGCTCAGAAATAACCTCTGCTTCTTCGTTACGTTTGTTGTTCATCTTTGTTAAATCATTCTTAACAAATATGCTGCATGACTCTAATTCATCCTAATATGTCAATATCATTCGAAATCATATAGTCAAAATAAGTCATTTTGATAATAAACTCGCAGCAAATTCTCATTTGTCTCCTAAAAGGCAAATAGCTGTTGTATTAGAAAAAATACAACCATTTACTTCTCTTCTTAGCTGTATTATCTACACCAGGTTGTCTTTCTTCTTGTCTGTGCTATCTATCAAGTTTATCTGCTTTATCTTCTTGGCTATTATCTATACCAAGTTCATCTGCTTTATCTTTCTTCTTCTTTATCTTTATTTTCTATCTGTCTAAACGTTCACTTCTTGCTCATTGCATTTTGCATCTGGTTTGTGTATCCTCTAAATTATCTATTTGTTTTTTAACTAAAGGATGTACTGGTATATCAAAACAAAGGTCTTATATATCTAAAAATGCTCACTATATACCCTTTCTCTATAGTATCATCATTAAACCATCCTTCTAATATTGCCTCTGCCCCATCCATCTTACAACACATTCCTAATTTTAATTAATGTTGGCCATCTTCAACATCCTGGTGCTTTTTCTTTTGGCCCCACCTGTTGTTATATTGTGCTACAGTACCCTTAAATATTCACCATCTTCTTTATATTGTCATAAAACTTCTTTCAAATAACGCAATTGCCAAAATTAATAACTTTGTAGACAATTTATACACAGTGTATTACATCCTCCATTTATTACATGTAGATATGTAAAATGTTATTATGTCATGTAATCATATTAATATTTACTTCCTCTTACACATGGCATTGTGGCTACAACATTATCCATTGATACGAACCCAGTTTGTAGAAGCCAGTTTACACATCACCATTACTCAGTATCATGCCTCTTGTAGATCATACAACCCTATAACTGCCTATTATTTGCATCAATCCAAACACCAATAAACTTGCCTTGTTCATGTGTGTTTTCGTACTTCTGTTCTGTAGGCGTGCTTCAGTAATCTGCAAGTCATGGAAGATGAATTTTCACTGATTTAGCATCCTGATTAGGTGAAATAGTGAATAGACTTACTATCTTTGTATCCCCATATCGCCTATATCACTGGGTATGTAACAAGATCAGTATCTGAAAATGCTGCTCTCTGTTGGTGCCTCATTATAACCTAATACCTTAACTCTATTCTGTCCACCTTGTACAATCTTTGTTACATCTGGTTTGGAAGTGCCATAAATTTATCCTTTCGTTTAATTAACCTATTTAAGTATGTATATTTACAAAGAATATTCATCACACTCCACTGTAAGCCATTACTGTTTTCCTGGTCTCTCATATTTATTAGTCCACAATCCATCATATATAATAATCATTTCTTTTATTACGTCTTATATTATTTAGCGTATTCTTCATCATATCTAACACACCTATATCTCCATTTACGCTATTAACAACTATCTGTACTTCACTGATATATATTTCACCATGTGTAGCTGTGTATTTTCTTGTCCTGTTATTATAATATTCCTATATCACCTTGAATCCTCTAATGCTTTGATAAAATATCTTGGTCCTGTACCATCATTTATTGTCTGGTTTAACACCATATCATCAACAACTATATTCTGTTTTATAAACCCATATGAGTCTTATTCATCTATGTTCATTCTAAACCCTCTTCTTTACCCATCCAAGTCATTGCTTCTTCTCTGCTCTAAATATGCTGCTGTTGTCAAAAATTTTTGCTTGCCAGGATCATGATTTTCATGTAAATTCTTCTACATACCATGCCTTGTGGGCAATCATTATAAAAGTTCTCATTACCATCCTTAATGTCCTCTATTCTAAAACTCTCTATTAAAAAGGCCACTGTGTTTACTGGACAATATTTTGTGCTCTTTTCACCACTATCTCCTCTACTAAGTTAGATGATGTAGCTTCATCCCCCTCATTGTTCTGCCATTCGTATTTCATATCTTACTATTTATGTTCCCATTACACTAAACTCTATAGGTCCTTCCCTGATTTTAAACCACCATTGAGCACATTGACTGTAATCCATTGCTCTCTTTGTCATTAATCTATCAGGTATTAACTGTAGATTACTCCTACTTTCTCATTTACTTCAGCTACCATATTGTAATAAAATTATAAAATTAGCATTTAATATATCTGTAGAATATTTCATTTGCCATATGCCACACCTAATTATTTCACATAGGACACATATCACAATTATGACCCAAGCCCTACAACCTTACACACTCATAATTGTCCTGCCATTTAACTTTTCAAAGAGGTACTAATTTTATCAGGTGTCTTATAAGGATATGTCACACTTGATGTGCTATCACCATCTGTGCTTGTGACAACTTTATCTTTCCTTACGAAGTCTTAGCCTTTTATTATACGCTCCTGTGCATAAGGTCTC
>BNJU01002565.1_pt1 | contig 55463 bp, 82 predicted proteins | sample 8539281 | NCBI WGS metagenome assembly BNJU01 (sample SAMD00202456, study PRJDB9452) | human saliva metagenome | isolation source: human saliva | place: Japan
ATCGCGATGTTCGGTCGACGGTAGTGATGCCCGCGGAAGCGATGAGATGGCAAATCTGGACGTGCCGTCACACAACATGTGGCTGAATCAGCTCAGAAGAAAATCGATGAACCAAGTGACGAGCTTTTCTCGGCCCAGCAGCGCTTCGTCTCTGATGTCTCTCACGAACTCCGCACGCCGCCGACGACCATTCGTACATGGCGCGAAGAAATGATTCTGGGATCAGCGTAAAGAATTTACGGTCCCGTGACCACTCGGAGTGCTGGGAACGCGCTTCATGAACGGAGTTGAGCGATTCGATTCCATGCGGGCTGATCTCCGAGATCACCGCGTCACGATGCGCAATCGTCGACCGCATCTGCGGAAAGCATTGATCGTCGCAGATTGGTCACGCGCGTTGTTAACGCAAACAGTGAGACTGCGCAGCGCGCGCGTCGAGGTTGTTGTCACGCACCGGACGCATCATTGCACTGGCAGAAAGTGATGATCGACGCATTGAACGTGTCATTCATAGTCTACTTGGTCAACGCTTTGGCTGTGCGCGCAGAATCTCGACCAGTTGCTGGTGAGCCATTGCTTCGAATGAAACCGCTGTCACCGCACGCGTGCGTGACCATGGTGTCGAGATGGAGCGGCAACGGTTGAGGCGAGTTTTCGACCGCTTTTATCGCATGGGTCCCGCGCGAACACGACACCACCAGCGGAAGGGCAAGCGGGGTCTGGGCTTGGCCATTTCCTTGCAGACCGTTGTTCTTCACGAAACATTAACAGCGTGGGGTGAGATTGGAGTCGGATCCTCTTTTCCTTGATGACGCTTCCCAAGAAAGTTGGGACAGCGATTTCCAAAGCGATCCCGCTTAGAACTTTCGTGGGAAAAGGAGTGAAGATGAATCGGCGACTGTGTCTGCTGCTGCCGAGTGGCTTATTCTCAGCGGCGCTTTCTACGGCTGCCTGCACCTCTTTGCCAGTCCTCCTCCTCACCTTCGCCCGCTGATGCCGAGTGCGCAATGCTCAGCCGGTTGATCGGCAGCGGGCAGGGTCCTGTGGCGATGGCGTGATCCGGAAAGTCTGCTCAGACAGTTTTCTCTTGACACAGCCTGCGCTGCTTCTCGACGACTACGCAACTGCGTCTTTTTCTTAACCAGCTCGTCTGCTGGAAACGTGGGACCCGCAGCAGTTAGTGACGATTTATTCAACGGATTCCAACGCCGAAGTGTGTCTTTACCCCTTTGATCCTTCAGCGGCTCCGATACTCTGTGAACACGTCGATCACCGCCACTGGTGTGGGCTCCGCTGACCAAAAATGGTGTCCTTTCACCGGCAGAAACCTCCTTCGCTTGAAGCCCGCTTCCACTTGGTTCGTGAGAATGGCCGAGTGACGTATTGGCGGACCTGCGGATGAGATGGGTCGGTCAGGCATCGTACGGCCATCGCGAGGCTTGTTTCCGCTGATGTTTCTTTCGGTGACCGGCGATTCTCTGATGCTGATCCGCGCTCGGTATCCCACGCTGCCGAGTCAGACTGCACTTATGCTCGCGCCGATCGCTGGACCGCGGTCACATCTCTCCGATGCTAGTGAATGCAATTCGCTTCGGGCACCTCGATTTCAGCTGCATTGGCCTCTCTGACCATGTTGCAGAAGGAGGTGTCTTTCGAAACTTGGAGCGACTTCCTGGCGATGATCGTGGAAAACAGTTGGTGGCGTGAGATTTCCCAAAACCACTCCAGCTGTCGGGTGCGTGAATTCCGTCGCAGGTAATGTCGGAGGAGAGGTTTGTCTTCCTTCTCGGGCTTCTTCAGCCATCCTTGAGTCTTGATTCTGCAGTTGCTTTTGCAATCTCGAATGGTTTGGTTGCCCGGGCTGACGGGCAGCGTAGCGTTTCGACGGATTCTTCCGTATCAGTGCCCTCTGTCTATCTGCCTCGCTTTCCGGCGTCTCTCGGTCTCTTCCTCCTTGCTTGTGGCGAGAGGATGATCGTCTGATTTTGGTGGATTCCTCAACGATGCGACCCACAGGTCGTGAAGACCGGGTCTGAAGAGTCGGTATTCGCCTTCTGTCAGACTCGTTTCGGATGGGTGTGGGACGTTCCTCGAGGAGGGAACTTATGCCTCGCGAACTGACAGGCAGAACCTGGTCGATCGCCTCGGAAAACCAATCCCCGAACGGGGTGAGTGCGGTGAAGTCTCTCCAGGATGGTGCGCGTGCACTTTTGCTCCGCCAGGTTGGTGGCTCCACAAGTGCCTGGATTGCCGGGATTGAGCGCAGGAGGCCGGTGGTGACCCCATCGCGCTCACTGACGAAACTTGGCTGGCTTGTCGACCGGCGTCGATGATGTGTCCTGGGCTAGGGCGTTCTACGGTTTGTTGCCGTGCGTCAAGGTGGTCTTCGCGCAGGCAATGATCAGGTTGATGAAGTTTCTTTGGTGACTGTGCCGGTTGGTGGGTTTTCCCTCGGTTCTTGCCCTTCCCACTGGGACTCAGCGACTGAGCGCAGGATCCTCTTCGGCGACAATGGTGATCGCGGGAAAGCGGCAGTATCAGGTTCGTTCCGGGCGCTATGGCAATCCCTTGAAGGGACACTCGCGACGTAAAGCTTCCCCAGCTGAATCGTTTCTCCACAGATTATCTTTGCGGCCAGCGTGTGCTTTCTTTTCGTGTTGAGCTTCCTCTATAGGAATTTTTCACGAGGCCGCGCGGGAGTTGGTCGGTTTTATGTATCCCCAGCAGTTGCGCTGGCTGTGGCGCTGGGATCAGACCTTGTGCGACCAATGTTTTGGGTTATCACGCTCTTTTCGTGCCGACATGGGAAGTTATCGATTCGGGTTGGGCAGAATATCCACTGTGGTCACTGGTGAATACTCCGGATCAATGCGCTCATTATTTTGGCTGCAAAACACTCTGGGCACGTAGATTTATCGCCTTTTCTTTTCGCATGTGGAAAAAGTATTGGCGATGCACTGAGGAAAAAGAGCGGGATGCTTGAGGGCGATCATGCATGTTTGTGGATTGTCCTGCCCCGTCCAGTTGGAAACGACGTTTCTTTGGCCATCCCATAACCCGCATATCGCCCGTGGTGTGGCTCAAGGAATCCGTTTATCGGCGTCGGTTCCGTAGTGGTTCGTGACATCTGCAGGTTGGATCCCCTGGGTCTCTCTCAGGCAGGAAGAACTCAGATAAGCGCAGAGAAGCTCGGCGTGGCCACATGTAATATCAACCAATTCCTCAGGATGTGGGACTTGTGGCGGTCGATGACGTTGTTGCAACGGGGGAACGATGAGCGCAGGTTATTCCGTGTTTGTGGGCAGAACTGGGTGGCAGGGCGTGTATTGCGCGGTCGCGACGATAGTGTCACTCTATGATGCAGATCACCGTTATCTCTGTACTCGATCATCTCTTCCAATGATGGTTTCCATCACTTGCTGATCGAGGGGTGGTAGTTTCCAAGACACTCCCGAGGCACGAGACGTCGCCGGGTTTTCGATCGCGACTGTGATGTCGCATTTCATGATAGTGGAAAATATGGACATCACAGTAGCTGCACGTAATGCAGAGATTCATCCGAACTTCCGCGCATACATCGAGGAAAAACGCGAAGGTTGCAGTTTTATCCTCGTGCCCAACGGGTTGATGTTGAGTTAACTCCACCAGAAGAATCCGCGTCAGGCTGACACAGCAGAGCGGATTGAACTAACAGTCTTTGGCAAAGGCCCAATTATTCGAGCAGAGGCAGAGATCTGCAGACCGCTACGCTGCGGTCGATATTGCCGCAGAAAGCTTTTTTGAGCGCCTTCGCCGTATGCGTGATCGAGCGAGGATCACCTGCACTGGAAGAAATTCTTGCTCCTGATTTAGATGTTCTTCCCGCAAGCGTTGGGGAAGAGAGAACTTGCTGAACAGGGTTCCGGCATCTTTGAAGAGTGCAGGGGATCTGAAAGTCGGAGAAGCTCGCGAGAGCAGCTGGGAGATAGTCCGATTATCGTCCGCCAGAAGGTTCTGAGACGGTGCCTATGAGCGTTGATGAGGCGTTGAATCAGATGGAACTGGTGGGGCACCCCCTTCTTCCTCTTTTGTCGATGAAGAACAATGCAGCGCGCTGCGTCGTCTACCATCCTACGGCTGGACCATGGTGTTCTGCGTCTGAACGCGACGGTTCTCAAACTGGCGAGTCAAAACGCGCGCTTGAGGGGTGTGGGGTGCTTGCTAGGCAGGCTCACACCCTCAAGTTTACCGATTTATCAGTGGATGGGTCTTCTTCTTGCGAGAGAGACCCAAAAGCCCTGGTTCTAGCGGATCGTAGTGCGCGAAGACAGCGCGACGGTATCCTCAAGATCGCCGCCGTTTTTCTGCGCTGACCCAGCGTATGGCCTCGTGAGCGCGAGCAGTTTCCCGGAAGACCTTCAAACCGATGGATCTGTGGCGGAAGACCATCATACGAATCATCCACATGGCATTGACCAGCTGCTCGGCAAGAGGGTTGTTGATCTTCTTCAAGAGTTCGGTGTGAAATTCAATGTCTTCGTCCCATGAAGAACTCGCTGCGCTGAGCCTTTGAGATCATCTGGTCGACCAGTTGATGAAGATGATCACTCATGCGTGCCTTGGGGTGCCTGGATTGCCTCGCTTTGCCAAAACCCTAAATCCAAAACTTGGCGGACCCGCAAAACCTGGGACAAGGCCTCGGGCAGAATCAGGAGCAGTGAAGGAGCAGAAGGAAAACGGTCTTGATCAACGGGCGAAGTGTCATATCGCCGACAAAAAGCGCGCACGTCCCTTGCCGACATCAACAATCTCAAGAGCCTTGAGCTGGCGCAGGGGCCCGCGTACCGATCGAACGTGATACGCCGAAGAATCGCATAAAAGCTGATTCTGTGGGAAGAGGATCTCCAGGTTGTGAGTGATTAGCGACGATGTACTGCTCGATCGCTTCCATCGTTGTTTCGGTGCGTGAAAGTAGTGCTGGAGGTGGCGACTGTCACGCTCCGTGTGCGAACACTCCAGCGTCGGGTGAGGCGATTGAATTTCGGACATGACTTTGACTCTTTTCCGCACCTAGGGACCTGCTCTCGTCGTAGAAGAAGATCGCGAGGTTGGGCGCATAGACCCATTTCTACGCGCGTAATTTCGACTTGTACAGCGTACCATTGCTCGATGTTGAGTTGTCGGATATCAGTTGTCAGGGTTGATTTTGCATCACTGATGAACAAGTTCGAACAATCGGCTTTCAGAGACACACACTGTTGCTGGGATGAAGTCGAAAGCGCCGACGGAATTGTGAGACTAGGAGAGGTGTGTGCCGACGCACGCCCGGATCATCCGGTCACATCCAAGAGTCCCCCTGTGACCATTATCACAAGATCCTCCGAGCTGGAAGGACGCACCTTTGCGTCAACTCGACCGGCTCTCGCCTCGCGGTGATGCTCTTCAAAGACTTTGAGCTCTCCATGATGAATTGCGCGGAAAACAGAGAATTTAAAGAGCACTTCAATGAAGGCGAAACCTTGACGACATCCTGGTTTGCAACGATTCATGAACAGCATGGCACCCTGCGTCAGCGTCGCTTCAGTTTCAGGTCATGGGTGGTATTGCTCTGCACCGAGGCGATATCAGTAAGCTATGGTGAAGGTAAGACGCCGTCGCGACTATGCCTTCTTACCTGCGTGCACTGACCGGTAAGGGCGTTCACGTTGTTACAGTGAACGATTGTCTGGCAGTATCAATCTGATCTGACGGCTCGCGTCTACAATTTCTGGGACTCAGTGGGCTGTGTGTTGGTCGGACAAGAGCCGGAAGAGCGACGCGAAACAGTACAACGCCGATATGCGTACGTGGAACGAATAATGAATTCGGTTTTGATGCCTGCGTGACAACATGGCGCAGCGTCCGGAAGACATGGTCCAGCGTGCGTCGCACTTCGTGATCGTCGATGAGGTCGACTCGATTCTGATTGACGAGGCTCGTACCCCTCTGATCATCTCTGGCCCCGCATCCGGCGATGTCAATCGTTGGTACGGGAGTTCGCTCGCATCGCCAATATTCTGGTTCGCGACGAGGACTACGAGTCGATGAGAAGAAAGAAGACTATTGGTGTCCTGAACCCGGTATCGACAGGGTTGAAGATCAACTGGTGTCGAGAACCTCTGAAGCAGCTAATACTCCAGCTGGTCAGCTACGCACTCACGCTAACTCGCGCAAAGGAGACTCTTCCACCGTGATCGCGATTACATTGTTGACGGGGAGGGTCTGATCGTTGATGAGCACACTGGCCGTGTGCTCCGCGCCGCTACAGCGATGGTATGCACCAGGCGATCAGAAGCGGAAGGCGTGATCCAGGCTGAGAATCAGACCCTGGCAACGATTACTCGCTCAGGAACTACTTTGCCCGTCTGTACCCGGAGGGCTCGCGCTCGGGTATGACCAATACTGCAGAAGACCGAAGCTGCAGAATTCGCCTCGACCTACAAGATCGGTGGTTCCGATTCCGACGAACCGTCCGATGATTCGTAAGGATCAGGGTGACCTGGTCTATCCGAGAGAGCCGGTAAGTTCCGCGCGATCATTGACGATATCGAAGAACGTCACGCGGCTGGACAACCAGTTTTGGTTGGTACTGATCAGTTTCAAAAGTCCGACTTCTGTCGCGGATGCTCAAGAACGTAAGATCACACCAGGTTCTGAACGCCCAAGCAGCGCCGCGTGAAGCTCAGATTGCTGCAATGGCCGGTCATAGGGGCAGTGACCGTTGCGACGAACATGGCGGGCCGCGGTACCGACATCATGCTCGGTGGAAACTCTGAGTTCCTTTGCGCAGGCGACACCCGCTGCCTCGTGGGCTGGACCCGAAGGCTGACGCAGAAAGAATACCGTGCGCGCGCGCAGCCGGAAGCCCTTGCCGAGCCGAGGGCCGCAGTCGAGGCCGAGCGCAGAAGTTCGTGAGCTGGGCGGTTTGTATGTGCTGGGTTCCGGAGCGTCACGAGTCCCGCCGTATTGACAATCAGCTTCGAGGCCGTAGCGGTCGTCAAGGCGATCGGTGAGCTCGTTTCTACTGTCGATGGAAGATGACCTCATGCGTCTCTTCTCCTCAGGCCTCGCGCAGACTATCATCATGTCTCGGGTGCTTACCCCCGGAGGATCGGCCCTTGAAAAATCGTATCGTCACCCGTTCGATTGCCTCCGCACAGCACAGTTGAGCTCGTGACTTCGAGATTCGAGAAAGAACGTCTTCAGTATGACGATGTGACTGACGGCGAGCGTGACGATCTATGAGCAGCGCCGTCGCGTCCTGGAAGGCGAGTTGGGCCCCAGATGAAGAAGGCTTCATGGAATCGCTTGGTGTCTGGGATCATCGCTGAAAAGACCAACGGTCTGTCGCCTCGCGATGGAATCTCAGGAACTGTGGGACACCTGCGCGGTTTACCACCCACCTCGGTTACTCCCGGAGGAAGTTGAAGAAACAGTATGGCGGGCCACGGCTCTGACCCGCGAGTGAGACTTGATGCGCGGGTCCTGGGCGATATCGAGGCGAGTACCAAGAAGCAGAAGAGCAGCTCAATCGCAATCTCTGGCTATTCAGCAGCTCGCGATGAACCGATGCGTATGCTGGAACGACAGTAGTGATTGCAACTGGTGATCGCCTTAGCGTGAACACCTCTACGAGATGGATTACCTGAAGGAAAGATATCGGTCTTCGTGCGATGGGTCGCGTGATCCTCTTGTCGAATATAAGGACGAGGGTGCGCGGATGTTTAACACGATGATGATCGCATTCGCGAGGAAAGCGTTCAGCAGATCTTCTCTCGCGTCAATTCCAGTTGGCGTATGGGCAAAGCTCGTGAACGCGCGGCGGTCGAAGAACGAGGCAGAGGGTGTATCTGAGGGCTGATCTCAGCGAGGATGCGCGTCGCAAAGCTGCTGAGACCGAAGAACGGGCTATCGAGCGTTCCCGCATCCGTTATGGGCGATGTGGGGCAGGAAAAGACTTCTGCGCGTCTGAGCTATTCTTCGCCAGATCAAAACGGTGAGACGACTTCGACAACAGAGGAAGCAATCGTGCGCAGCGTCGCGCGGCAAAAGAAGCGTAAAGCGCTGATTGACCACTGTGACTGATTGTTGAGGGCGGCATGCACCACGCGGTGCATGCCGCTACTGCTATCTGCTATCTCCTTACAGGACATCCAATGCGGTGACGATCCATCTGTTTTTCAAACGTCTGCAGACGCATGGAGATGACATGTCTGCCTTCTCCTTGCGCGATGATTACACAGGATTCGATGACCGTTGCTGAAGTTTGGCTAATATGCCATTGAATGGGGTGACAGGGCTCGCGTCGAAAGCTGCGTGGATCTCTCGTCGATGATGGTGACAAGTCGTTGGTAGAGCGGTGGAACCAGCCAGCGTCGGGAGTTGTTCGTAGAAAGCGAAGGTGGAGAAGGACCTCCATGATTCCGCGAGCTAGCCCAATCGACCACTGGCATAAGTTCGTATTTCTTGTTCTTGTGGAATCAGAGGAGTTATCGGCATTGAGTGCACGAGTTCAGCGTTGTTGGGCTATTGACAGGAGTATCTCGCGAAAGGTCCCAGCTGATTCGAGCGTGGTCTGCTGGTGGGATCGAGTACTCTCGACTGTCATGGCATTGTTAAGACTCCTTGGGCGGCTGTATTCATGGGAGAGAACGCCCTCGTCTTTGGGGCGGATACTGTGAGTCTTGAGGAATCAGTTGAGCTGTCAATCCAACTATAAAGTGCTTTAGTGTATAGAAATGCCCGTTGAAGGAATGTGTGCCCGGTGTGGATGTTGCCCTAGTTTGGGTACTTTTTATGTAAAGTGAGGTCGCCAAGGTAGACGCATACGTCAGTGATGACAGAATAGGGACCTGCTCAATCTCAGTAAAATTGAGAAAACGTGCAGTTACTCATGGGAAAGCATGTCCAGATTTAGGGTTGTGAATAAGCTGTTATTTACCAGTGAAAAGATCTAGGATTATGCATCCTTCACGATGAAAAGTGGGCAGAGAAATCTCTGCCCACATCCTGACATCTCCTAGATTATGCGGTATGGCTAAGCGTGCACGTGAATGCTCGTATTGGGTTTGATAAATTCTTCGAGGACGGATTCTTCAACACGCCACATGCGCTTTCCTCCCAATTGAGTTGCCGGTAGCTCTCGGAATTCACCAGTGAGCGCGCGGCAGAGCGTAATGTTGAGTGTCTCGGCACTCTCGGCGAGAGTGAGAATCGTTGATTCATGCTCTACAATCATGCTGCCATTATTTTGGGATTTTTGGAGCCGATCAAGCAATTAGTTTTTTGAGCTGTTGTGCAGATGAAAGCCTATTATGATTGCGCTGTTGGAATCGTGGGCGATCGATTAAGTTCGGACAATGTCACTCGTGTCAATTTGATTACTGCCACTCATTTCACTTAATGTCATTTCGTTCTTGTCTCGATACGTCTTTAGATGGATGCGGTGGCTTAAGACAGTACGCACTCGTGCATAAACTTGTGCTATGCGAATCTATTACCCTGTTCTTGCTCGTGAATTGGAAGAGGGAACTTGGCGCTCCCGGCCCGCCTACTGTGTCGACGCTATCCTCTCGCTGCGCGGTGAAGATCTGAACTTGCGAAGACGATGCACGCGATTTGGCTGTCCTTGATTCATGGCGCTACTACGCGATGAACAAGGTGCACTCGAGTCGTTGCATTATCGCTGCAGATATCGAGGGCATTTCCATTGCCCCCTACGATGGTGAGGTTGCTCAGACACAGCCCTGCGCTCCGGTTGAAAGCCATATTGCTGCCTACTTCATCGATCATCCCGATGCTTCAGAAGGTCCGTGCGGTCCTTGACTGCGCAGACTCACAGACGAGGCGGACGAGGCTGTTCGCAAGGCTGTGGGATGAAAGCATGGAATGGTACGCCCCAGAAGAGCGTGAGGACGTCATCTCGTAGTTCTTCGCCAGATGCACTGACGGCTAGGCCCTCTGATGCTCAGGGTTGAGCCCCGGCCTTCTTTCCATGTGACCTGAATTTGATCTGCGATTTGCCGAGCCATCTCATCGACATGACTGATGACGCCAATGCATCGATCACTGACGTGAGGCCAAGAGCTGTGCTATCACGATGTCGAGGGTATCGAGATCCAGGAACCGAACCCCTCGTCGATAAACATGCTTGAAAGCATGATGCCGCCGCTTTCCGCCATGACCACGTCTGCAAGGCCAAGTGCCAATGCCAGGGAGACATAGAAGGCTTTCCACCCGAGAGAGTCGAAGGGGTGCGAGTATCTTCAACCTCATGATCGAAAATCAGCAGGCCCAGGGCCGTTTTTACGCGATCGTGTATTGCTGTGTCGCTGCGTTGAAGTTCGTAGCGTCCGTGTGAAATCTCTGCTGGTCGCGGATTGGCGGCGGAGATCAATTCTTCAAAAACGAGACATGAGGATCCATGAACTCCAGCGGTACTCGATGCACACTGGCTTGACCGTTTCCGCTTGCAAGCTGGGCAAGTCGAGGCGAGGATATCCTCTTTGAGCGCTTACCCAGCTCGGCCAGTGCAGAGTGAAGCTGGGTTTCTGAGCGGTGAATACTTTTTGCGAGTGCGTGGATGCCAGCCAGGTTGGAACTGGCTCGGAGTTCTTCTTCTCGTGCCTCTTCTCGTGCGTTTTCGCATGCATCAAGATCAGCGTGTCTCTGCTGATCTCTAAGCCAGAAAAACGATCCGAATTCAACGTGCCCTGAACCGTATGAAGTTCCTGGTGATGGTGGCGAATCTGCTGGCTGAGTCCTCCAACTGAGGAAGGTTTTGAGCTCTTCACGAATCTGATTGAGGTCTATATGTCCATCTTCATATCCGGACTCTGAGAGCGCGGTATTGAGGTATTCCTGATTGCTCTGGAGAAGTTGCGCAGCCTGATCGAAGTCGTTGAGAGCTTGCGAAAAAGCATCTTGATGATCTTGCTTGCGTTCAAGGTCCTGCTTCCACTCTTCGAGCGAGGTAGTCCTCAAAGCTTGGGCGAGGATGCTTCTGTATGTGCTGACTTGAGCTGATTTCCTGGATTCGTGAATTAATGTTTGTGAGTTTTTCTTGCGTTGATGCGCGTGCACCAGGGATTTCTTTTTCGCCTCTGAGGAAGCTTCAAATTCTGCGCTCAGCGACTGATAGTTTTCTGCCAGAGAATTCAGCTGGCCAATGCTTTGCCTGAGGGCCTCACGTTGAATGCGTAGGGATTCGCTATCTGATCCAGCTTGCTCATTGAGTGCGGCAATTTGCGCCACGCATTGCGAGCGTTGGTGTACTGAGCTCATGAAGAAGCTGATCGGCTTCTTGACGAAGTGCCTCAAGTTCATCAAGTTTCTGGCGACTCATTGTGTTGTCGCTATCAGATTGTGCGGGGCGGGTGCGAGGTTGAGCCGCAGACGGGACAGGGGGATGTCCTCTTCGAGTTCCGGCAGCCAGAAACGCCGCAGTTTCTGGAGCCAAGTCTCGCGTGCGAGAAGAGCAGCGATGCCCCTACTCGGGCAGTTCGATGTGCTTTTTGGATTTCCCAGCCAGGCCGATGAGTTGAGCGCACGCAGAATATCGGCTCTTTTCGGCCGCATCGACGCGTTGGTTCAGAACGTCGAACTGAGCTGATGAAAGCAAGGCAGAACGCGCCTTTTGGCTGGCCTCACTACTGCGTGAGTTCTGCGCGTCTTGGCAGTGCATCTGAGCGCTGTTTCAGCCCTTCGATCAGTTGATGTGCCTGACTTTCTTGGTCGGCCAAGCGCTCATATTCCGCGCGCGCATCGACTGATTGCTGCTGCACGACTTGCGCTGCTGACCTTTTCACACTCAGCAAGCAGTTCACCGTTCCCGCGGCTAATCTCGGTGTGGGCCTGAGTTGTATCGAAGAGTGCGCCATCCATTCGCTTAGAGCGAGATGAACTTTTCTAAAGAGGACGAGGCCTGCGTAGTTTTGACCTTGCAGAGTCAAATTGCTGCAGGCGCTGCTGAGAGGCTCGAGGCTTCGCAGGTGCGCTCTGACGATGAGGGACTTAATCTGACTTTTCTTGTGAAAGGAGTGCGGCCTGCTGGGCGGTTAGCAGCTTGTATTCATTGAAGCGTTGTTGAAGGTCTTGGGCGCGTTCAACTCTGCGTTTCGTTGGTCAAGAAGGACCTGAGCATCTGTCAAGAGCGCGGCTGCATCATCGCACTGCTGCTTCAGTAATTCATTCAGTCGCCCACTGAGCTTGCAGCAGATCTGCGTTTAGCTCTTCGTATTCGCCGGTACTTTTCGCGTTTGTCGCTAAGCTTCGTTAGCCTCGGAAAGAGGCTCGCCTCAGGGGAGAGTCAGTGATCTGACTCTGTAGTGTTCCCAGAGCACTCAGAAAAATTGCGGCTGTCCGCGGCTGATGGACTCATCTGCTGACTTTGCTTTTCGATAAAAAGCAGCATTTTGCAGATCTTGAAAATACTGAGTACCGAAAATATCTCGGAATTTTCTCTATCCGAGGATTTGGCACCGAGGAAGCGTGCAAATTGTCCCTGGAAGAACAACAGCTTTTGCGGAATTGTTCCTTCGTTAGCCCGATGAGCGAGGTAATCATTGATTGCGCTTCAGGGATGGAACGGCTTAGGGCCTCGAGTGTTGAAAAACCAGAGGGATCCGAAGGGTTTGGGAGTCACCTTCGAAGGTGACTGTTGCATTAACCGGGGTCGCACGTCCTCTTTGACATACTGCGGGTTCGGCGAACTCGGTAAATCCCAGCAGAGACTTCAAAGACCACTCATGTAAGAGGGGGTCATTAGGCGCAATACAGCGAACGTAGTCGGTTTTTTGGCCCGTCGTTCCCGCTTGCGACATCTCCATAGAGTCCGAACACGATGGCATCGATCAGTGTCGATTTTCCAGAACCGGTTGCTCCGCGTAAAAGGAAGAGTCCCGCGTCGGTGAACGCTGGAAGTCAATAAATTGACGTGAGGGCAAAATGGCCCGATCCCGCTGAGTTCTCAAAGTGAGAGCTTTCATTGGAGGTCTTCTTTCACCTTGTTCACAACCCTGATCGATAACGTTACTTTTCTTCTGTTGATACCTGTTTGTCCACCCTGTTGAGAGAGATCTGCGAGGTTGAACGAATATCCATCGTTGCAAGGTCACGCTGAGGCGCAGCAAGGATGGTGTATGTGCTGGCGCGTGGATGATCGAGAGCGCGTGTGGTGATGCAGCGCGGAGGCGGGAGACCATTGACTGAGGTCGCGCATCATCGGTAACGGTCAGAACACATAGGATTCCCCGATCGATCTGTACCGCTTTTCAAGAAGAGAATCCATTGAACCTGTGAGGACAACAAGGGGATGCGCGGATGGGATCAACTGAGAGTGCAGAGGCATTGAGATGCGAAAATCTCAACCTTGAGCATGCGGAGTGAGCTTTTTCATCTTCCGGATGCGTATCGATGATGACAGCGCTTTTATCCCCGGGAGCTTCTGAAAAGAATAGCGATGGGCGAGACCAGAATAGCGAATAGGAACCTGAGAAGAGGGATTACTGAGGTCGATGCAAATGTCCCAAGGCAACGTAATCCCAGGTCCAGGAGTTGGTGCTAGATCGCCGCCGAAGCTCTCGAAGGTTTCAAGGATACGGAAGGAACCCCACCAACTTCAATGTTGCGTTCCGAATCCGAAGGCGCGGCGCCGACAATGAAGGCATATGCCATCACCACAGCTGGGCGCAAACTCTTCGCTGCGTCGTCGCTTGAGATCAGCGCCGATACGTCGCATTGCTGCATCCATTACCGCCTGATGACTGCGTTCAAGCGGCTGATCGTGGGTGACAACGTCGAACGGACCAAATCTGGTTCAAGGCTAGGGATCGGCAGACCAAAACCCTGATCATCACCGGTACGAGGTATTCGCGGGCAGTGCCAATGTCTTCAACACGTGTACACACCTGGATATTTCCCGCGAAGGAAGTGCGAATACGTTCCCAGGCGAGCGCAGAATCATGAGATTCTCGACGTAAGTAGTACGTGAGTGATGAACTGAGTTCTTCAGATAGTTGTTCATCACTTCATTGATCTGACCGACGGGAGGAATAGCTCGATCACAAACATCGCCAGAGATCAAAACCAGCTGGATATTTTGCGTCTTCACGGTGTCGATGAGCCAGCGCCCAAAAAGAGCGCGTGCATCGCCTAGGGCTTGACCGTGGAGACTGCGGCCAAAAATGCCAATCGAGGTGGACGAATTCATGTGCCTAGTATGAACCGCCCCACTGGCATTTTGAGTCACGCGAGCAGCACCAGAAAAATCCACCTCGAAATCAGCGCGCAGCCTTCGAAACGCGCATTGCTCCCGCAACCGCGTCCAAAAGACGGCGGACGGAAGCAACCCTGCATACGCTCTGGCGCTCTGCCCGGCCTCGAAAGGGAGGAAGGAAGGCTGAAGGCTCACACTGTGCCCACGCATCCAGTGCACACGAGGGGGCATCCTCGAGGTGCGTGACAGCGGGAGGTACCACTGCGCGGCCTCGGGCAACATCGGGAAAACGCCAAGCACATCATCGTGGCATCGACATGCCCGAGTCCAAAGGAGCGCACACCGGGGGTGTCAACAATAACCAGCCTCCACCGGGAAGCCCGTGCTCGCGAAGAGGTGGATGTATGGCGACCGGCCCGTGACCTGATTGACCATCTCACGCTGCGCTGCCTGTGGAATCAGCGCGTTAATGAGGTTGATTTTCCAACCCGGAGTGGCTGACCAAAACGGAAAAATGCCCGGCTAGAAGCTCTTTAATTCATCAAGCCCTGATCGCCAGCCGCAACCGAGGTCACCACTGTTGTCAGATCAAAATCCGCATACGCGCGAAGGAATTCTTCGGCCGGAGCAAGATCGGCTTTCGTGAGGCAAAAGAACGGCACGCATCCCCGCCTCGTGGGCGGCAACCAAACGGTCAATCATTCCCATTCGCGGAGGAGGATCGGCCAAAGCGTCACAATCACCATAATCTGTGCAAGTTCGCAACGATAATTTTTCTCCCTTTTGATCGGGAGCATCCTCAAAGAGAGCGGCGCAGAACACCGCTTCTTTCCTCTACCGCAACAATCCGGGCCAAGGTATCAACCCGGCTGCCGAGATCGCCGGTCAAAACGGACACGATCACCAACGACAACGCTTCCTTTTTCAGCTCGCGGGCAAGAACAGAGCGCAGGTCGATATCCTCATAGCGAACCAGGTGGCGGCTGCGGTCAATACCGATCACCTGACCGATTGGCTTGTTGCCCCAATCTGGGCGAACTTTACGTGGCCGCGAGCGCTTCCCGGGCGAACCTTCACGCGCGGATCGTCGGTACCGATATCGCGTCTAGACATTTGCGCCTCGATTCTCCCAGCATGCTCTGCCCACATAGATTCAAAATTCGGGAGAGTTTTTGAAGTGCACGCGATGTCATCAACGCTCACTCCATCGATCACCAATCCGACGATTGCGGCGAAAGTTGCCATCCTGTGGTCGGCGAAGGAGCGCGCTCGGCGCCTGTGAAGCGGTCGCGGCGGCAGTGTGAGTCCATCGTCAAAAACTTCGACGCAGCTGCCCAGAGATCGAATGGAGTCTGCAATGGCTTCCAAACGACTGCGGGTTTATGCCCGCGAAGGTGCGCGATTCCGCTGAGGTAGATGGAGTTTGCGCCAAAAAGCAGGAGCGCAGCAGCTGGAACCATCTCGCCCATTGCGGACATATCGCAGGTGATCCCCGGAAAGTCGCCGCCTTTGGCCATGGACAATCAAGGTACCGTTTCGCTCTCGACAACAAACTCGTCTCAATCCCCATACGCTCAAAAGTGCTCTGGCCACATTGCACCCGGCTGTGTGGAGCTGGCCCGGCCAATGGGGATTGCAAGTGCCGCTGAGGATCTCACGCACAAGAAGGACCCGCATTTGAAAGGTCCGCCTGATTTTTGATTTCCGAGGTCAGGTTGCCTTCCTCAATCTTCCATTCGCTTGCGCCGAGCTTGGACCAGGTAATCCTGGTCGCTCGCATCATGTCCAAGGTCATGTTGATATGAGGGAAGAGATCAGTTTTGTTCGCTGCGAAATGATGGCTCCGCCAGAGAGGAGCGATCAGAGCATTGCAGAGAACGAGAAGATGCTGAGGCGTCAACGGTGACCGTACCGGGTGGTAGTGGAGCGGTCCTGAATGCGAAGGGCAGATGAGCGTGCTCTCCGTGATAGGTGATGCGTGCTCAGATTTTTCGAGGACATCGAGGAAGCGTACCGAGAGGGCGCATAGGCTTGTTTGTCACCATCAAAGCGCGATAGGGGAGAGCGCAGCCAGGCGGGAGGAAAACGCATCACAGTGCCGGGCGAGGCCGCAGTCGATCTGCCGTTCTTCTTCGGTAGCCGAGCAGCTTCATTGAATCACGCGCGCCGACATCTCACCAATAAATGAGATCCTGCACACCTAAGGTCACTAGGGCCCTCGGCAAAGAGATCTGTGTCGAGAACGCAAGAGTCCGTGGATGGTACAGGGCGAAGAACCGGTTGCTGCAAGGTAGAGTGCCCTCACAGTTTGAGATTTTTGAGCCTGGGATTTCAACCTGAGTGTTGAGTGGTTTCGTGTACGCGCGCGGTGTCCCAGTGCTTCACTGTCCAGAGCCTCGCTGCGATTGCCTGCCGAGAAAGTGCGCGGCGTTTCTCATCGCGACGCCAGGCTGCGCTTGACGACCTCGCTGGTCCATCCCCGCGAAGACAAGTCCTGCGCAGTTTGCGAGCTTGGAGACCAGGGAAGTGCGATCCTCGTGATTAATAATCGCCATGGAAGGGCGATCCCTGCCAAGACGCAGCTGAAGTACGGGGGCTTTGCCGAGGAAAAGTGACGAGGCAGCTAAGGCGACGCCCGCACTGATGCGTGCGGCGGAACGCAGGTAGGGATCGATGTCATCGATCTGTCGAATCTTCAACTTTGTTGAAGAGCGGCGAAGTCCTTCGAGCTTTAGCTGCATGCTGATCCGGTGGATCAAGGCGTCAACTGCGTCTAGGGCAAGGGTGCAAACCAACAAGGGACGAGCAATACCGCGAAGAATAGAACATAGCCCTATTGTGTCAAAAATACCAGGTACACCGGTTTCCACGTCGACAAAGATGGGCAATTTTGGCTGCGGGTCGAATGCGGAGCGGAATAATTAGCTATCGCAGGCGTTGATGTGGATATGCAAAGCGATCTGAGAGTGGCGCAGCGCCCACGGGTCAGGGAAGGCACAAGCCTCGCTCGATTTTGCGCGTCCATTTTCCCATCCCAGGTATTCGCGATTAGCCTGACATCGATGAGTGATACACAAGAAATCAGTCAAGAGGAAAAGGACCGGCTTTTTGCCGAACAAGCTCTTCCTCTGGTCGATCAGCTCTCGGTGCGGCGTTGGGGATGACGCGCAATCGCGCCGACGCAGAAGATCTTGTTCAAGAGACCTGACGAAGGCTCACACGAAGTTCCACCAATATCAGCAAGGAACGAACATCAAGGCCTCGGCTGTATCGGATTTTGACGAATCACGTACATTACCCAGTATCGCAAGGCACAACGTTCGCCACAGCGTAGCGGTGGTGAAGACGTTGAGGACTGGCAGTTAGCGGCGGCTGCCTCACACGACGAAAAGCGCTTGGTCTCGGCGGAAGCCGAAGCTCTGGATAATATTCCGTCAGCTGAGCTTCGTTCGCTCTTGAAGCTTTGTCTGAAGATCAGCTGTGGTCGTACTTCTATCTGATGTTGAGGGTTTTGCCGATAAAAGAAATTGCCGAGATGCTTGACATTCCCTATTGGGACTGTCATGTCACGGCTTCATCGTGGGCGAAAGAATCTTCGCGACGGCCTCATCTGAACTTGCTGCGGAATACGGTATTGGTGGGACACCATGAGATTGATGATCATCGTGCTTGTCAGGAATTACATGACCACCTCTATGAGGTCATCGACTTTCTTGACCGAGAGGGATGCCAAGAGCACATCACGACTGACTGCCTGAAGGATCCCGCTTTGCGCGCGCAGTTGCTCGAACACATTTCGCGCTGTTCCCACTGCCAGGAATCGATGTACACCGAGCGTTATATTCGCTCGCTCACTGACACGCTGCCTCGACGAACCCGCACCTGCGTTCTTCGAGCACGGATTGCCCCAAGACCTGCGTGACGGTGAGCTGAGCCTCGACAGAATCGTGAGTTTCGACTCGCAGGGTGCTCTCTGTTTGGAGAAACGCTGTGGGTGTGAAAAACTGTACAGGTTGGATATCTCTAGTTTTAGAGGAGACGACAATGTCGAAGAGGGGTCGTAGCGTCGCGATCGTCGTAAGCACGGCGCGAACCACGCAAGCGTCCTAACAGCTTGAGCCGAACAGTTGCAGCCCGGACCGGATGGTCCGGGCGCGCTTTTCATGCGCGTTGTTTACGCGTTTTGTTTGCACTGCTAGCGGGAACCAGGTGCGGTTGCGCGAGCGCGCGTGATGCGAGGGCGCGCGGTACGGGACCAGGTGTGCGCCGTGTCTGGGGTGTGTGCCGCTGATTTGCGTTCCTGCCAGCACTGGACAACGGTGCTCATAGGCCGCCGATCAGCTTTGTGCCGCGCGCATGCGGATATATTGTGTGTGCTGGGGCGGTGCTGAGGACGCTCGCGGTGGCGTGGGTAACCCGTTTATGGGTGGTGTCAATCCACGGCCGTCGTTCTGGATAGGAACCACGCATCCGGATAGGTTATTAAGGTATCCGGATCGTTCGTAACCTCATCCGCGTAGTAGGTTCGTCCGATGGGCTCGCCAGATTCCAGCGGCGAGCAGATACGGCTTTCAGCCACCGGTACCTACCACCACCGGTGTTACCTCCCGATAGTCACGATGAACACTCGCAGTGAGAAACGAACCCCTCTCGAGTCGTATCCTGGTATGTGCTGGCGCGCCGGTGCGTCCCGCGCGCAACACTGATTCGTCGAGACGAAAGAGGCCGTCATGTCCCTCCAGATGCGCGTTGTTCACTTCTGTATGGGGCTTGTGCCTCCGTTGCTACAGAGCGAGACAGCAACTGAGCAGATGGCGCTCCACGCCCCACAGCCCGCCCCGATGCCTGCACGCATGCGAGGACGTTTCACGGCGACGTGCGACAAAGGCATAACCCGCGTGTTCCCGAAGCGGGGCCAGCGCGCGGGCGGCGCGCTCATCTATCTGCATGGCGGAGCCTACGTGTACCCGATGGTTGCCGGGCAGTGGGGCGTCGTCGAGGGCCTCATCGACCGAACCGGCTTGCCCGTCATCATCCCTGACTACCCGATTGCTCCCGCGCACACCGCGACCGACGCGTTCGACGTCGTCCAGCCCATCATCGACGAGGCCCAGGCTGAGTTCGGCCGCGTCATCCTCTTTGGAGACTCGGCGGGAGGCGGACTGGCCCTCTCCCTCGCGATGCAGCGACGCGACGCGGGTGCGCGGCAGGTGGACGGCCTCGTCCTGTACGCCCCGTGGGTGGACGTGACCATGACGAATCCGCGCATCGAGGAGGTGCAGCGCCGCGACCGGGTTCTGCGTGTCCCCGGCGCGGCGTGGGCGGGCCGCGCGTGGGCCGCAGACCTGGATCCGGCCGACTGGCGCGTCAGCCCCCTGTACGGAGACCCGTCGGGACTGCCGCCGATGCGTATTTTCCAGGGCGACGCGGACATCGTCGGCCCCGACGTGATCGAGTTCGCGCGCAAGGCCGCCCGCGCCGGGGTGGACGTGCGCCTGCGCGTGGAGCCGGATGGCTTCCACGTGTACGTCCTGGGTGTTCCCGATCATTCCCGAGGCCGTGGCCGCCCTGGACCGCAGCGCTCGCTTCATCTCGTGGATCCTCACCCAGCCGTGAGACGACCCGTTTCACGGCTTCGTTGATCGAGGACGACGGTTGCAGGCAACCCCGCGTTGCCCGGTGCCGATACGACTAGTCGAGGCTCGCAGACCAGGGTCGGCTGGGCGAGGGAGGCGCACGCGATCGCGGCAATCAGGCTCGATGACGGTGCAAGCAGCTACCACACGAGCCGCCAGTAGCCGAAGTGCACGTACCTGCCGATGAAAGCCCCTCGCGGCAGGCGCTCGATCATCGACGAGGCCGGGATGCTGACGGACCGGGCGGGAGAGGTGGGGTACTGCTGCTCGCGTCTCACTGACGTGTGGATGGACGAGGCCGGGCGCGTTCGCGTCACGCCTCACGGATAGCCTTTCGTGATCCACTGCGCGGTAGTAGTCGACGGCAAAAAGTCTCTTGGGAGAAACGTGAATGACGTGGGCACACATTCCTCCTGTGCTCACACGTCCGCCGGGTCGCTCCCGTCCACCAGAAACCATCCTGATGCAGAACACGCCAAGCCATGAGTGCAAAGCCAGACTGTCCGGGCATCGATGCTTCACGGGCACTGCGTACGCGATGAGGACGCCATATCTCGAAACCACTGGTCACGAGCGACCAGGGGAGTATAGGTATCAACAAGGGATATCTCTGCGTTCGCATACCTGTTGGCACGACAGTGAAAGTTCCTTCACAGCAGAGATTGCACACCGGCAAGCGGAGGCGGGCCAACGACCATCGAGGGATCCCCAAAGCTGATGCTCGGTCAGCAATATTCGCCAGATTGAGACGCGATCGGGGAGTTGAAATCGCCGGAATATCACGCACCCGACAGCACATCAGCGCGCAGGGCTCGTCGGGAGCAAAGGAGCGATCACGACCTCATCCTCCCAGCGTGCGTGCAGCAAGTTGCGAGGTCGTTTCTCCCGGGACAGCCAAGCGTCATGACGGTTGGCGGAGAGGGAACTCGGAACGTGCCAGTACCCGCCCAACCCAAACTGAGGCCTCGGGGATCTCCCATGGGGGTAATGAGTTCATCGCCGATACAGATTCGCATGACGACCCCTATGCGAAGGCTCGGCGCATGAGCTCCGCGGCCTGTTCGCGGTGCAGCTTGCTCGCCCAGCGGCGGTGGTTGCGCTCTCTGGACGTGAGACCAAAGTTGAGCAATTCCCAGCCTCGGGGAACAAATTCAATGCGAAGTGAGGCCAAATTCCTGGTTCTGGGCTCATCTGGACCCACGGAGTTCGGCATTCGGGAATGTAGCAGCAGAACCTCACGGAGCTCCTCAACGGGAAGCGGATGAGAGCTGCTCAACGCGAATAATCGCCGTATTCCAGGCACCGCGCCTTCCCGCCTGCATGGATCAGGTCGGTAGAACCCGTCCCGAGCACAAAATCACCCGCGACACGTGATTTGTATCCACCCGGAATCGACTTCACCGTACACAGGAGTGAAGGAGCCTGTCATGAATTCTCAAGACGTGATGAGGGCTGCGTGCAGACGCAGAAGCTGCTTTTGGGTGAAGGTCACATGAGTGGCTTTACGAGGCCGCTTGTAGGCCTGAGTGCGCAGCATGTGAAGTGGTTCGCCGGGCAGAAGGCTGAACAATCCATGTTGTTTTCTGCGTGCAAGCTGCAGGTAACGCTCGATACGCGCAGATGAGTGGTCTGCCCTGACCCTCTGGCCGTGTGGCAAGAGCACGACCAAGGAAGAGCGTTGTCCCCACTTTGTTTCCGCGGAAGAAACAAAACTCATCGATGACCGTTTGAGCGCCAATTGCGAAGTTCCAAACGTAGCTTCCCACAAAACTCAAAGCTTCGGGGGCGCTCAATGGAGTAGCCATACCACAGGCCAATACCGCATACTCCGACAGTGGCGAATCGAAGACATCGAAGTTTGCCTGGTCGGGAGTAAGGAAGTGCAGGGGAGTGAACTCACGACCGTCTTTATGATCGTGCAAAAACTGCATGGCGCTGGACGAATGTTGCACGTCGTGCATCCTCGCCCGAGAGGCGAATCAGGTGTTCCTCCATCAGCAAAGTGCCAGGCCAGGAGCTCCGCGAAACCCCAGTCAATCGGGGCACGACCAGTCGCCATTTCCTGACGCTTCCTGGCACAGCTTCTCAAGCTTGGGATGCACAGTGAAATCAGGCGGGAAATTCACGCAGGCATCACCGATACGCTCGAGTGCCTCGGGGCTGACTGCCGAAGACCAGCCAATCATCATTCCTCGCGCCGGGAAGCTGGCTGTGACCCGCCACTGATCGTCCTCAGAGTGGTGCTCTGCTGCGGCGCCCAACCGTGCTCACGAGTGTGCTCGGCGATTTCGCTGAGCTCAGCCTCGTAAGCGCGGATTGAAGCGCGGGCCTCTTCATCGGTCAGCTGACCACGGCCAACCAGGTTACGGATGTAGACCTCTACGGGTGGATGGAAGCTTCGAAATGAGCGAGTACATGACCGGCTGGGTCATTGAAGCGATCGTCGCCCTCATTGTGACCGCGACGCGGTAACAGGTCATGTCGATGATGACATCCTCTGTGGAAAGCCTCGCGAAATCCAGCCAATGCAGCCACGCGGACAACGGCCTCGGGATCATCACCATTGACATGGAAGATCGGGACCTGCAGGCCCTGGCCAAATCGGTTGGGTAGCGTTGAACGCCCCGAAGCTGGATCTCGGTTGTAAAGCCAATCTGGTTGTTCACAATGACGTGAATGGTTCCGCCAGTGCGGTAACCGGTCCGCTGAGACATGTTCAGAGTCTCTTTGAACGACACCCTGGCCAATGAAGGCAGCATCGCCGTGGATAAGTAGTGGAACCACGGGAAATCGGGATCACCCAGGATATCTTGCTTCGCGCGGACAATGCCTCGCGACGCCGTCAGCGGCCTCAAGATGCGAAGGGTTGGCAGCAAGAGAAATCTTCGTTGCTACGCGCCATCTTCGGAGGAATATACGCCTCGGTGCCCAGGTGATACTTTTGACGTCGCCGGAGCCCTGACAGTGGCGATCCTGATTTCTTCGAACTCGGAGAAAATCTGGACATAGCTCTTTCCGGCAAGGTTTGCCAGAACATTCAGGCGTCGCGGTGCAAAGCCATCGCAATGGCAACCTCGTGGATCCCGCGGTGTGCGGCCTTATTCAAGATCTCGTCCAAAAAGCGGGATCAGTGATTCCCCTGCCTTCCAGGAGAAACAGCTTCTGCCCAGGTACTTTGTCTGCAGAACTCTTCGAAAGCCTCGGCGTGAATGAGCGTCGAAAGAATGCGCGCTGTTCAGCGGACAGGTGCTTCAAAGCGACCTCATGCGTTCTGGACCCACTGTCTACTGGTTCCGGGTCCTGAATCGCATGTATTCGATACCGATAGAACGAATATAGGTATCGTGCAGGCGCAAGCAGATCGCGAAGTAGCATCTGCTCGCTTCCACCGAAGCCACCCGTGGGGAATGAACGATCCAAGTCCCATGACGGTCAAGCCGTAGGTTGAAAGGTTCAAATCGGGGTGGCGGCGGACGCGATAAAGCTAGGGGTCGGTATTCTGCTGCCAAAACGCCTCGTGAACGGTAGGCCTGGATGAGCTCAGCAATACGAGCGGACGCTCTTTTCGCGCCCAGATCGTGTCGAAGTCTGCTTCCCACGCGTAGGGAGGAACTGCAGACGAAGCGCTGTAAACACGCGGTCGTAGAAACCGTCGCGTCCGCTGAGTTTGAGATCAGGGAGACGCAGGAAGTCACCAGAAGCAGCGCCCTGGATCACGCGATGGTCGTAGGTCGAGGAGACGAACATCGTCCCTGCCAATGCCCAAAAAGCGGCGAGTCTGCGGAGAAACTCCAGCAAAATCCGCGGGTAATCCATTGCGCCCACACCGATGATGACGCCCGCCATTCATCAGACGCGGAACGGAAGTTGTCGTTCCAATGGTTCCGGGGTTCGTGAGGGTGACCGTCGCACCCTGGTAGTCTTCAGCGCTGAGCGAGCCAGCTTTCGCGCGTGAAATGATGTCCTGATAGGCCTCGACGAAACCGGTGAAGGTGAGAGTATCGGCATCATGGATGACGGGGACAACAAGTCGGCGTTCACCCGCGTGCTGGATATCGATCGCCGGTCCAAAACCGACGTGCGCGTTCGTCGATAGCCGGCTTGCCATCGTTGAGTGAATAGCGGACATTCATCTGCGGCATTTCGCAGAGTGCCTCGACAATCGCGTAGCCGATGAGGTGGGTAACGAAAACCTGCCGCCAACCGTGCGTGCAAGGTGCGCATTGATAACCGATCGATTCTCAATGAGGATCTTTGCCGCAATCTGACGTTGAGAAGTTGCTGTTGGGATGGTGAGCGACTCATCCATGTTGCGAGCCGTTGCGCGAGAGCAATGCCCTTCAACACATGGAGCTCATCTTGGGTTTCTGCTCCGACAAAGACGAGGCAATCGGGAAGTGCGGTGAATACGCGTAGGGTGACGAGGCCTGGGCGGATTGGGCCGGAGGAGCGGGAGGTAAAGATCGGAGCGGGTCACCGAAACTTCCGGACTGCTCTGTTGCCGGTTGTCCTATGAGCGGGCCAATGCGGCCTCGGCACCGACGACCGCGGTGGGGCCTGAGTCGGGAGAGGGGCTTTGGCTTCGATGGAGCTGTGCCGGACGGTATCGCCCTGCATAGGCGCGCCAAGACGCATCGACACTGAGGGATCGGTCAACCACTGCTGACGCATTTGTTGAACCCACATTCGTGTGAACGTGGGGAATCCGCCACCGTTACACCATCCTTTTCCCTGAACACGGCCATGTGAGTCTTGACATTATTTTTAGGCCCTCACGTCCAGAATGCCCTTTCCTACGTGGGCCTTTTCTCACACTTCGAAGATGGGTGAGTCCAGATAGACTGGAAGAACCAGTGGATAGTGACAGTTGTTGCCCTGACCAAAGTTTGATGCGAGTTCACCGCCAAATGGTGGAGGCCAGCGTGCTTCTTGATATCGCAATGCTCCTTTTAGAGTGATCCTCACCGCGGGTACCTTCACCTTTGTTTTCCGCAGAATTTTCTCTTGTTGCCCTTGGATCAGGCCGTCGTTGAAAGTCGTGCAGCTGCGGTGACGCCTGGGCGCGCCAGGTGGGGCAAGCCATTAAGAACCTCTCGACTCAACTTTTCGGGCCTGCAGGTTGGCATCACCTTAACAACGATTCTCTTGGGGTATACCACCCAATCAGCGCTCGCGGATCTCCTCACCAAGGCTGGCGTCGGCCTCGGCCATCCACTGCTATTTCTTCAGCGGTTGGAGTGGGTGTCGCAGCGGTCATCATCACGTCATGTCCATGGTTTTTGGTGAGCTTGTTCCAAAAACTTGGCGCTGGCCCATCCCTTGAAGACCGCGCGCGTATTGTCCCCTTTAATACGCTCTTCACCGTGATCTTCTAAGCCGGTGATTGTTGTCCTGAATTCCTCTGCGAATGGGACATTGCGTCTTTTGGGAGTAGAGCCCCAAGAAGAGCTTTCATCTGCAAGATCTGCATCAGAATTAGCTGCGATGGTTCGCCACTCTGCCCAAGAAAGGGACATTGATACCTCGACGGCTCCTGCTATTTTACGAATTCCATCCGCATCACTGAACTCACCGCCGTGGATGTCTGCGACCGATCGCGGGCTTCTTCACACGATTCCTGATGATGCCTATGTTTCTGATGTCGTCCGCGCCGCGCACGAAACCGGACACCTCGTTTCCCCGTGATTGGCGAGGATCGTGACGACATCATCGGTTTTGTCTCATTGCGCAGGGACGCGTTGCGGTTCCCACGAAAAGCGCGATGAGGTTCCGGTCCTTTCATCCTCTCTTTTAGCCGATGCCCCACGCGTACCTGAGACCTTGGATCTGGCGACCCTCGGTTCAATTGCGTGAAGAAGGCTCGCAGATGGCAGTGGTCGTTGATGAATACGGTGGTGTCTCTGGAATTGTGACCCTTGAAGACGTGGTTGAGGAGATCGTTGGTGATGTCGCCGATGAGCACGATCAGCGTCGTTCAGGTATTCGTCCTCGTCCCGACGGGTCCTACCTTGTACCAGGGCGTCTGCGTATTGATGAACCGCGCAGAAGATTAAAAATTTTCCTTCCTGACGATGGGCCCTGCTGACACTCTTGCAGGCCTGATTATGACTGAGCTCGGAACGATCCCACAGGTTGGAGATCGATGCGAAGTTGCTGGCGTGCGCCTCGAGGTCATTCAGATGATGGGCAGGCGTGTCATGCAGGTGAGTGTTGTTCCGCCCGTTCACGAGGCCGAAGGCGAGGTGCTCCTGTGAATAGCACCCTTGCTTTGGTCCTGACCGTTCTTTTGCTTGCGATGAATGCCTTTTTCGTCGCGGGAGAGTTCGCGACGACCTCCCAGGCGCTCCCAGATCGAGCCTTTGGTGGAAGAGGGTGTCCGAGGATCGCGTTATGCACTCTTTGCCTTAGAGCACGTGTCCTGAGTGCTGGCGATCTGTCAGTTGGGCGTGACCGTAGCTTCAACCTCATTGGGTGGTTGCTGAACCAACTTTTGCTGCAATGATTGAGGACCGATGGAAAATGGGGCTGCCGCATTCGTGGGTACACGTCGTCGGCTTCACCTTTTCTTTGGTCTTGGTGCTGTTCCTCCACGTCGTTTTCGGTGAAATGGTTCCAAAGAACCTCTCAATTGCGAATCCACAGCGTCTTCTTCTTGCTTGCGCCGATTTTTGGTCAATATCGGTCGCGTCATTCGCCCGATCATTCACGCTATGGATCACTCGGCCAACTGGTTCTTACGCGCAGCGGGAGTCGAACCAAAGTCAGAGATTTTCCGCGACCTTCACTATCGAAGAGATGGCGACCATTGTTGAGCATTCTCAGCAAGAAGGAATGATTGATGATGATCTGGGCTTGCTCTCTGGAACCCTAGAGTTTTCTACTGAGAACGCCTCTGATGTCATGGTTCCACTGAGCGAATTGGTGATTCTGAGTGCTGAGTGCACTCCCGAGGACGTTGAGAAGGAAGTCGCGCGTACCGGTTTCTCGCGATTCCCGGCTGCCGATGACCCGGAGCGCTCAGTGGATACATTCACCTCAAGGACGTCTTGTATGCCGAGGGCGCCGGAGAGATTCGAACCTGTCACTTCATGGAGAATTCGCAAGATGGAAGCGGTCTCTATGGAAGCAGAGGTCGAAGATGCTCTGCGCCATATGCAGCGCGCTGGCGCCCATCTCGCAGAGGTCATTGGCAAGGACGGAAACGTTCAAGGAGTGCTCTTCCTTGAAGATATTCTTGAGCGTCTTGTCGGAGAGGTCCGCGATGCACTCCAACGCGATTCGCTTCCGGGGGCTCATCGCCGCTATGAGCGCTTAGGACACAAGTACCTGCGTGAGCGAAAAATATTTGGGATGATTAAAAGAGTTATGACGACACCAGCACCCGAACTTACCCATCGCGACGCCAGCGCGCTCACGAGCGCGCACAGCGTGCGCAGGTTGATGCTGCCCAGGTTCTTCCCGCTGAAACTCTGGGACGAAAGCGCGGTAGAGCTGGTCGCCTTCTTGTGCGTTCCAGTGTCCTTCTTGCTTTAGGAGCACTGACCATCGCGGTTCCGCTCAGTGGTTTTCTTCGTCCCGACGTTTCAATCCCCTATTCCTTCACGTCAGTTCGGCGCAGCAATTGGTTCTGCAGTCGTGGGCCTCTGATTCTCAAGCCGTCTCGCTTTCTTCCGGCCTCAACGCGCAGGTTGATGCTGCCTCGCGATCGCGGGTACGTTCGCCGCTCGCGGTGCAGTGTGTCGGCGATGGGGCGGTGCGGCTGATGGTACGCGCACTTTGACGAAGGCGGATACGATCTACTGGCCTCTTCAAGAGGGGACTCACCAAATCACCTCGCCTTTCTCGATGCGAATTTCACCCGTCTCGGGAACCATGCTCATGCATGAAGGCGTCGATATGGCCGCTCCCGCTGGGGACTCCAATTCATGCGGTATTTGCTGGACAGGTGACGGAGGTTTCTGAGAATTCTCGTTCTGGAGCTCTTGTGACGATTCGTCACACCGCCAGTGATGGAAGCGTGTTCTATTCTGCTTACCTTCATCAGTACATGAAGGATATTAAAGTCAAGGTTGGTCAACAGGTTTCAGCTGGAGAACAAATTGGAGCCGTTGGATCGAATGGCTGGTCTACTGGACCTCACCTTCACTTTGAGATTCATAATTTCTTTCGGACCAACCGGTTGATCCGAGGTATGGATGGCGGACCATAAAGCGGTCCACATCGGTAAGGAGTGCTAAGCATGTATCGGGTTGTGGGCGACGAGCCGATTATTCTTGCGCATCGAGGCGGGGAGCAGAAGGACCTGAGAACACTCCAGAAGCTTTTTGAGGCGCTCACGTAATATTCAGGTCTACCACGTTGAAACTGACGCGCATTTAAGCGCCGATGGTCAGGTTGTTCTGAACCATGATCCCGAGGTCGATCGCACGTATCCAGCAAGCGGAAAAATCCGTGAAATGACCTGGGGTGAGCTGCGCGAATTGCGCGGTGTTGACGGTGGGCGAATGATCCGCTTTGGCCGAGGCCTTGGATGAGTTCCCCGACATGTATTTCAATATCGACGCAAAGAGCGAGGAAGTTGCGCTTCCTTTGCTTGAAGTGATTCACGAACATGATGCGCTTGGACGTCTTTAGTCGCTTCCTTTGATGAATCGCGGCTGCGTCGCCTGCGTCGTTTGGAGCCGCGCCTGGTCACATCAGTGGGTGTTGGTGCGGTTACTCGTCTTGTTGCGGCTTCACAGCTCGCTCAGCCGGCCAGACGTCTTCTTGTCCCGGGTCCTCTTGAAGGGGCAAAGGGCGGTTCAAGTCCCTGAGAAGATGAGGGGCGATCCGAGTCGTCGATCGCCGCTTTGTCGCCACTGCACACGCCTTTGGGCTGTGCCGTCACGTCTGGACCGTTAACGAGGAAGAGCAGATGCATCGTCTGTTGGATCTTGGTGTTGATGGAATCATCACTGACTATCCAACAAGGGCTCGAAAGGTTCTTGAAGAACGGGGCCAGTGGCATCCGATTGCACCGGCAAATGCCGAATAGATGCCGATAGAAGATAAAGTTTGTGGGAGGCACCCAGGTGCCTCCCACAAACTTATCTATGACGGTGTTGCTCTAAACCGATTAGGGCATCAATGCCCTGGGTGCGGGTTGCTAACTCGATGGTGCGAGCGCGTGCGATTCGCCAGAATGAAATCCCCACCAACGACGGCCACTGCGATACCTGCGATGCGGACCCAGCCACCGCCAATGAAGATCATCGCCATCGCTGCAAGCTCGGGAACAAGCAACATGAATGAATCCACAATGTAACGACCAAAACTGGGCATTTTCGACGCCGTCGGCCTCGGCCACGGACTTGACCATGAAGTTCGGACCATTGCCAATGTATGTAATGGCGCCGCATAAAACTGCGCCCAAGGAGATCGGGATCAGATAGGCCTCGGGAACTCCGGCAATGAGCGTTCCATCCCCGCCCAAGGTCTTTGCCATTCCAAAGAAGGTCATGTGGGTCGGAGCATTGTCCAAGACCGAGGACAAGGACCCGGTGAAGACGAAGAAAGTTCCACGGTTGAGGGGAAGAGAGGGCAACTCTTCGAGAACGCGCAACGCGGGTGCCATGGTCGCAAAGATCCCGATGAAGAGTGCGGCAACTTCGGCAATGGGGGACCACTGGAAGGAGTTTTCTTCAGTAGCGGACCTTCTTATTGCCAATGGTCAGTGAGAGCCCGGCGGCAATAAGCATGACGATTTCGCGCCACGGAACCAACTCGGTGCCATGCGCATGACCTTCGATGATGGCCTCGGCATCCCACGAGGGAAGGAAAGCAACGGAGCAGATGATCGCTGCGAAGAACAGAAGATTAATTGCACCGTCGTAGGCGCAGCGGTTCGATGTCTTCGTTGTCCTCTTCGATAGCCAGCTTTGGGCTCCGACGCATAGTACAGGCGATCTAAGCGAATAGTAAGAGAGAGAAGGATTCCAAGGACGAATGCCCATTCTTCCACAGGTTCAGCGTCCACGTGAAGGGAACGCCATTGAGGAAACCAAGGAAGAGCGGCGGGTCACCAAGCGGAGGAGTAGGCCACCGCAGTTAGCGACGATGAAGATCGTGAAGAGAACGGTGTGGACCTTGTTGGTGCGCTCGCGGTTGGTGGCAAGTAGGGGCGGATCAACAGCATTGCTGCGCGGTTGTTCCAATGAAGGATGCCAGGAGGCCGCCAATTGCCAGGAAAATCGTATTGTTCCGCGGGGTTGCCCTGAATATCGCCCGCGAGGTGAATACCACCTGAGACCACGTAGAGCGAGAGCAGCAGGCAGATGAATTGGAAGTATTCATCCCTCGTATCAATCAGTGGGGCCGCTTCGGCCTTCCAGAATATCCACAGCGTCGTCGGAACTGCCAAGACAAGTGCGACGGTGAGCTGCGAGTGCATTACGCTCCCACCAGTGTGAGGTGGCAGGAATAAGTGGCAAAACCGCGATAGATGCGAGCATTGCGACAAAGGGAAGTAGAGACCACAACGGGTATTCCACAGAACTCCTTGACGGTGAATCTGGTCTGGCAATCGCCTCATTCATCCTAGGCTATGGCGCTGCACGGGCATCGATATCTTCCTATGCGATCGGGACGCCCATGATGGAATATGCTCGAGGAGGTTCAATGTCCCAGCGTCTGCGCGATGTCGTGCTACTGATTGCCGCCGGTTTATTTGCGGGCTCACTCGGGTTTATTTGGAATTGGTGGTGGAACCGTCATTATTCCCGCGCTCATGGCAGTTGGCTATTCTCAGCGCGAGGCCTCGGCTTCAAGTTTGCTGGCCATTGTTCCAACCTGCATTTCTGGGGTGATCTCCTATGCCTCGGTCGGCAGAATCGCGTGGATCTCTGCGCTTTTGATGACCATCGGTATGTTGATCGGTGCAGAGTGGGAACGTGGATGCTTTGCGCGACTGTCTGAGGTCGTCTTGCGCTGGGGATTCGTCGCATTCATCGTGACATTGATTGTCATACAGGTTGTGTATGTTCCCGCTCGCGAAGGGATTCTCACCGTGACTTTCGCGGTGGGAATAGCACTGTTCCTGCTGGGATGTTTGTGCGGTTTTCTTGCCGGTTTGTTGGGAATCGGCGGGGAGCGGTCGCAGTACCCGGACTGACCCTTCTGGGCTATGTCTGACCTGGGTGCGCGTGGAGTGTCGATGGTTAGTGATGCTTCGGGCGCACTCAGCGGAACAGTAACGAATTATCGACGAGGCCTTGTTCGCCTTGGACCCGCATTGATCGTTGGCTGCACGGCTGTGTGTGCAGTTCCTTTCGGAGCATGGTGTGCGACGCTTCTATCGCCTCGCGTTGACGCCTTGCTTTTTGGCGCGTGGTTTGCGGTGCTCTTGGTGCGTTCCATCATTGTGGCGCGAAAAAGTGCCCCGAACAGGATTCGAACCGCGACCTTTCGCCCGGAGGCGAACGCTCTATCCACTGAGCTATCGGGGCAACCGCCCTCAGTTTATCAGTCTTTAGCCCGAGCTCAAACGCTAGTAGATCCCCGGATCAGGCCGTATCATGAAGGGTTCCTCTCAACGTGAATGGAAGTTTCACATGCGCGTCCATATTGCAACTGATCATGCCGGATTCGAACTTAAAGAACACCTGGTGAAGGTCCTTCGTGATTCGGGATGTGAGGTTATCGATCACGGTGCAACAACCTATGATCCCAACGATGACTACCCGCAGATGTGTATCGAAGCCGCTGAAGGTGTTGTTTCAGATCCCGGTTCTTTGGGTGTAGTCATTGGTGGTTCCGGAAATGGCGAACAGATGGCTGCCAACTTGGTTAAGGGCGCGCGTGCGGCACTAGTGTGGAACGAGGACATCGCTGTGCTCGCTCGTGAACACAACAATGCGAATGTTATTGCCGTCGGGCTCGTCAGCACTCGAAGGAAGATGCCACCCGCTTTGTTTTGACCTTCTTGAAACGCCTTTTTAGCGAGGATGAGCGATACAGCGTCGCATCGCAGTGATGGATGCGTACTAATACCCGGTTGGGTACTCTTACTTAGCTCTGGCCGGTAAGGGTCAGATAGACCAACAGAATATTGAGAAGAATAATTGCCGCTGCAATCACAGATGCCACTCGCGATTGTCAGCGGCTTATTCATATATTCACCCATGAGCTTCTTTGTTTCGCGTCAGATACATGAGCGGCACAATGGCAAAGGGATGCTGAAGGAAAGTGCTACCTGCGAGAGGACCAATGCCCATGTCCGGTTCTGCCCCATTCCCAAGATGATCAGGGCCGGAATGATCGTTGCCAAGCGGCGTGCCAACAGCGGGACGTTTACGTGGAGAAGACCGTCTCATGATTTTCTGAACCCGCGTAGGCACCCACCGAGGTTGACGCTAAGCCCGAGGCCAGCAGGCCAAGAGCGAAGATGGTGGGAAACGGTGCCTCCCAGGGCGTTTGCGATCGCGTGGTAGGCGCCTTCGATGGTGTCGGTTCCTTCGACTCCAGACAAAGCCGAGGCAGCAAGAAGGAGCAGGCCAATATTGACGATTCCGGCAATGCTCAGTGCCCATAAGATATCGTGACGAGTTGCGCGAAGAAGCGCACGCTTGTAGACCGTTCGATTTCCGGATTCGTGTGGTGGTCGTTGACCAAGGAAGAGTGCAGGTAAATCGCGTGCGGCATGACAGTTGCGCCGAGCATCGAGGCTGCGACCAAGATTGAGTCGGTGCCCTTGAATCGGGGATCAGCCCGCTTGCAACTTCAGACCACTGAGGGCGCGAAGAAAAGGCCCGCTAAGAATCCCGCCGTAATGACGACAAGCATCCCTGATGATGACTGCTTCAAAAATATTCTGACGGTGTCCTTGGAAGAGCAGGATAACGATGGATGCAGCGCCAATGATGACACCGGACCACAAAAGAGGGAATTTCGAAGAGAAGATTGAGGGCGATTGCTCCACCAATAACCTCAGCGAGGTCGGTTGCAGCTACGACGACTTCCGCTTGGACCCAGAACAGAATTCGATTGTGAGGACGAAGGCGTTCACCAAGGAGTGTGGGGAGAGATTTTCCAGTGACAATACCCAATTTTGCTGGAGGTATTGGACAAGCATGGCTGAGAGATTCGAAAGAACAAGTACCCATACATAAGAGATATCCGTAGCGGGCACCTGCAGTGATATTTGCAGCGACATTACCAGGGTCCACATAGGCAATTGCTGCAATAAATGCCGGACCCATCAAAGCAAATGAGTCGATGCTGCTTGAGACGGTGACCACTCATTTTTTCTATCTCCACAGATCAAAATCTTCGTATAACCGAACTTTACTCCAGATTTTGTGAGCTGTCACAGAGTTTCAGTGTGGCATGGGAGCAATCGAAAACGATTACCCTAAGTGGTGACTCCAGAAGAACTTGCATCTCATATCCACGACCTTTGCTTGCTGAGATCGAGCAGGGCGACTTGGCCTCGAGCCCGCAGACCTTCCCTGAGACGGTGAAGGTCGGAGGCCTCGTAACCGCGATCATGGCGACTGGGCCAGCAATATTGCCATGCAATTGGCAAAGAGCGGGAATGAACCCGCGCGACTTTTGCATAGATCCTCGCCAATGACCCTGAATGAGCTCGAGGGCATTGATAGTGCCGAAATCGCTGGTCCGGCTTCATAAATATTCTGTCTTGCCGCTGCCTCTGCAGGCGAGCTTGCCCGCACCATTGTCGAGGCCGGTGGAGCTTTCGGCCGTGGTGAATCCCATCGAAGGGCTGCACATTAACTTGGGTATGTCTCCGCTAACCCCTACGGGTCCTGTTCACCTGGGTGGTGCACGCTGGGCGGCCGTGGAGACTCTTTGCTCGCCTGATGAAGGCATCGGCGCGAAGCGTGACCCGCGAGTACTACTTCAATGATCACGGTTCAGCAGATCGATCGTTTCGCGCGTTCTATGCGCGCGCGATGGGCCATGAGGCAGCCCGAAGATGGTTGACGGCGGCCAGTACACTGCCGATATTGCAGCGCAAGTACGTGAAGACGCTGTCGCAGCGGGGAGCCCTGATCCGGTGACTCTTCCGAAGAAGCAGCTGTTGAGGCATTCCGCGCACGTGGCGTCGAGTTGATGTTCGATGAAATTAGCAGCGCCTGCGTGATTTCCGCTCTGAGTTGACGTTTCTTCCACGAAGATTCGCTTCACAATTGAGCTGTTGACGCCGCAATTGAAACCTTGCGTCAGCGCGGCGAGGCCCTTTGATCAAGATGGAGCCGTGGTATGCGAACGACCTCTTACGGCGATGACAAGGACTCGTAAGCTGATTAAGTCCGACGGCCAAGCAGCCCTACTTTCGCCGGTGACGTCGCCTCACTACCTTGATAGCGCCGCCGCGGTGCTGATGTTGCTATCTCACCTACTGGGAGCCGACCACCACGGTTACATTGGCCGAATGATGGCGATGTGAAGCATTTGGCGACAAGCCTGGCGTCAACATGCAGATTCTCATCGGCCAGATGGTGAACTTGGTTAAGGATGGCGTCCCAGTCCGTATGTCCAGGCGCCGGAACCATCGTCACCCTTGACGATTTGGTCGATGCCGTTGGCGTGATGCTGCCCGTTCGCGCTAGTTCGGTTTCCATGGATTCCAATTTGGATATTGATTTGGATCTGCGCGATCGCGCACGAACGAAAACCCGGTCTACTACGTTCAGTACCGCGCATGCTCGTACTCGCAACGTTGCGCGAAATGCAGCTGAGCACGGTGTCACGCGCGATGCTGGTTTCAACCCCTGCAGCACTGACACTCCAGGCCGATAGCGATCTTCTGGGCGTTCTTGCCCAGTTCCCCCGCCCAGTCGCTAGCTGCAGATCTACGTGAGCCTCACCGCGTTGCTCGCTACCTGGAGCAGCTCGCGGCCGCTACCACACTTGGTATGGCCAGTGCCGCGTTACTCCTCGTGGAGACGATCCGGTCGATGAAGGCCATGTTGCACGCCTGTGGCTCAATGATGCGGTGACGCAGGTCCTGCGTAGCGGTCTGGATCTTCTCGGCGTTGAAGCTCCCGAACGTATGTGAGCTCAGTCTGATAGACGCAGTTGGGCCCCGCAGTTTCACAGAAACTGCGGGCCAACCCGTTTCGACCTTTAAATGGATCGCAGATGCTCCGCCGAGCTTGTGCTCAGATCAGGCAAGAGAGTCGAAGAGGATATTGAGTCCTTCTCCCATTGTCGGGTGGGCGATGGGGAGCATGCGGAGCTGCTCGTAGGTCATCCCCGCGGCAATAGCTACTTGAACGGCGGTGATGACTTCACCGACTGAGACCGACAAGCGTTGCGCCCAAAATTGTGTGGGTCTTCGCGTCAACGATTGCCTTCCACTTACCGGTCGTATCGCGCATGGTCTTTACGCTCGTGGAATTGCCGCAGTATCAATCGAGGCGACGAGCGACATCCAGTCCCTGTTCCTTCGCTTGTCTCGTTCAATCCGATACGCCCAGCTCCGGTTCAGCAAAGAGCGCCGGCGATCAGGCGTCCGCCCTTGAAGTCCGCGGATCATCCAGGAGACCCCGTCCATCTGTTCGCGGATAATCCGGTAGTCATTCCACGAGGCGTGGGTGAACATGGTGTACCTGCGCAGTCGCTCGCAGCCCAGACACACTATCGAGATTGGTGCGCATGATCATCAACGCACGAAGCCTCGTTGATCGAGCGTCACTCCAGCTTTCAAGACCAATCCCCTTTGTGTTGGGGATACGCCCTGCAGCAACCAAGACCTTTTCTGCACTCACGCTACTGCCATCAGAAAGCTCGACGGAGATCACACCGTCCTGCTTTGAGCCGGACTTTGCGAGAACACCGGTGAGGATCGTGACGCCTCTATCCTGCAAGCTCTTCTCATAGATTGCTGCGATATCGGGACTCTTCACGGTCGAGGATATGGGGGCCGAAGCAACAACTGTCACCTGTGATTCGAAGCTTGTCATCATGTGGATGCAAATTCGATACCGATGTATCCGCCACCAATGATGACAAGGGATGAGGATTTCTTCCACTCGGGATATCTTCGCTATCCCATGCCCCAGCTTCCCAAAGTCCAGGAATTGAGGATGTGGGGCTTGTACCCAGATTGAGCAGGACGCGCTCGGAGTGGAGCTGGCGGAGCGTCTCCATCTTCGCTTGACTTCAACGCTGTGTGCGTCCAAAGACGAGCGCTTCCACGCATGAAATCGATTCCTGGCGCAGCGAAGAATTTCTCGTGTGCGGCAACCATTGCCGAGACGATACCTTCCTGTGTGCGCGCAGTTTTTCTACGTTGATGTAAGCGCCGAGGTACCCTCGATACCAAAGCGTGCATCCGTGCGAGTATCTTCCATGCGGCGAGCTGCAGCGACCAAGGACTTAGTGGGGATACACGCCACGTTAATGCAGGTGCCACCCGCTGATAAACTGTCGTTCGATCAGGGCAACCTTCCAGCCTTTTTGGCGCTGATTCATCGCCAGTGACTTTCCGGCCTTCCTGCCTCCAACAACAATGAGGTCAAAGTTCTCCACGGTGTCTCCTTTACTGAGTGGAGCGATCCTTCTACCTCCTAGAACGAAGACTGAAACAACATCATTCCAACGAAAAGCCGATGGTGAGGCGCTTCACTTTCGATCTCGTCGACGCGCGCTTCGTTGCGCTGTCGGAGCAACGGAGAAGGGGTCTTCAGGCCAATGATAGTTTTGGTATAGCGTCCTCGAAGCTCAGATCGAACCCGCTGGTAGGGACCTTTCCAGAAGGACTCAAGATCGCTGGTACGGCCACAGGACGTCCTGCGGATCCGTGAGTTCGATGCGCAGTGGAAGTTGGCCATCCATGAATCGGGAGAATCCGTCCAGCCAAATGCTTCTTGAACACGTGCAGAAACACGCCCCTCGTGATCCGATTACACGCTGCTCGGCGCCGGTTGGGATGTAGGATCTGTGTTGGTGCTTTGACGGTCAAGGTCCCTATTCAATGGCCAGACCAAGAGGAGGTTCAGAGCTCACCAAGGGACAGCTCTGCTAGAGGACGGCCGTCACTCCACTGATCTGCCAAAAAATGCCCGCAGGAAATGATGAAGTGTTCGTCATCGACAAGAGGCCAAGGGTCTCCTAAAAACTCTCGGCATTTGAGAATTCTCATTCGTAGTTGTGATGCGCTTTGGCTCACGGTAGATCTGCAACGCCTATCTTCGTCAACCTCCGCGAGGGCAAAGGAGCGCACTGCTCGCGATCAGCATTTTGATCGTGGGTACTGCGCAAGGTCACGGCCCCGAGTTTTTCCTCGATCACTGCAAGGATTCGACCCTGATCTAGCCGTCAGGCGCGAAACAGATTTATGAAGATGGGACGCAGCCAGTGCAGTGTCTTGGTCAAGAGGGAGCGCCGAACGAATGATTCCATCACCGGTGGTTGACTGCAGATCGGCTATCGCAGCCATGTGCTTCCTCTAAAGCGGAAGCCTGTAGCGATGCGCCTACGCCCGAAACAAGAAGATAACGTGCATTTCCCCTCACGTTGACGTGCAAGACGAAGCGAAAAGACACGAGACAAAATCTGCCATAGCAGCTGCGACTTTCGCACGAGATGTGTGCCCCAGGTAGGGCGGGAGCCTGGCACATGCGCGCGGCAGTTTCTTCAATGCGGCAGCTTGAACACCGCCTCAGCGGAAGCGAATATAGACAGCTCAGTACGTCGCCTCCCTTGGACGCTATACTTCAGAGAGCACAGCTGCACAAAGTGCCGCAATTTTCTCGCGGATCTCATCATCAAGAGTGCTGAGTGCGTGGGCAATGCGAGGATCCACCGGGAGAGCGCAAGTGAACGTCCGTGGCCAGCGCCTGTCCGGCCTCGTCAATCGCACCCAAAGCCCTCAAGGAGGAACGCGCATACTCCTCGAGGCCTCGGCTGGGGTATCAAGAAGACGGACGGAGGAGAAGTCTGCGCGCGACCAGCACGCCACAGAAAGTAGAGGCGGAACGGGGTCTACAGATTGTGATCTCGGGGAGGGCTGGACAGGGCGCATCGCCCATCCCGAGGATTCCATGCACGAATACACACCCAGGAGCCGAGGCGCCCGCCTGTCCCGCGCGTTGAACCATAGAAGAACGAGGAGGGACCGTGACCGGCGAAGTGGCTCGCGAGCGGGGGAGAAGCGCATGCCTGCTCAGTGTTGAATCAATGACGATCCGACGACCGTGAGTGCACTTTTCTGCAATAGAGGAAGAGACGATGATTCGCCTCAAAGATGAGAGCAGCGAAAATCTCATCCGCTGCTGAAGGAGACAGCTGGCCGTGAAGTGCAATGACCTGCGCATTTACTCCTCAAGGAACTCGCATACCTTGGAGATTTCACGCATCCTGGAACGAACACGCGCGTCTCCGGGATAACGTTCCAGTGCCCGCGCAGCAAGTGCAGCGATATGACGGGAGGAAAGGAATACTCACACTTTCGCCTTTGAAATAGTCGACACCGCGCGGAGGTGCTTCCTCAGACAACGTCACTGGACAGCTCTTGATTGAGCTCAAAAACCTGGGCAGAAAAATCAGCTAGAAGGCTGCGGGGCATCAATATCGACGGTCGCAGACATGATGACCAAACGAAGGTCTCGCGTAGAACCTCGCGAATATCGCTGAGGAAGGCCATACAAGATCACTATCGACCGCTCGTTCGTATGAAATCTGTCAAGAATGACACAACCGATTCCCTGCACATTTCTGGGTCAGAGTGAATCATTCGAGTCAAAACACCGGGGGTAACAAATTCGATGCGCGTCGACGTGCTTCGTTCGCTTTGACCGCGGACACTAAACCCCACAAGGTGGCCAACGCGGTCATCCAATAACTGGGCCAAGCGACGAGCACAAGAACGTGCACTTCACGCCGCGGAGAGCAGACGAGGACCGCCGCCCAGGCTCCAGCAGCTCGGTGCAGGCAAGGGGAATAAGAGCTGTCTCTTCCGCTACCAGCGCTCGCGGAAATAACTGATACGCTGCCTAAGCTGCATGAGCGTAGAAAATCAGGAAGCAGTCGAGATACGGGCAAATCACTGGCCCGAGTAATCGCATCCTGAAAGCTCAACACCGCTTCAGTATTACATGCTCTCTTACAGTCCGCGGATGGACAGGGACAGACAGTGACGTTGGCCAGGTGCCAAAGAAACCAGATCAATTCCCGAATTGAATGCATCGGGCAGCAGGTCATGGTTCGACCGCGATGCCTGGACGGCCAAGGGCATCTGCTGTGTGGATTTGAACCCACGGTGTGCTGGAAGCCAAGGCCGCGCCTTCACCTTGCGCATTTGTCACGCGCACCCGCCAGTTCCTTGAAGACCGCTGTAACAGTGATCGATGAAAGATCATCAACCATGCGGAACGCGGAAGTCGTATGCAGTGCTGACGGGGTTGATTCCCGTTGGCACAGATTCTCGTCGGTATCGACGATCTGCGAGCGAAGGCTCAATATTGAGTCATCAGCGGTGGTGCCGCCCAGAAGATAGGGAGTGAGAAGCCCCATAGGGCGCAGGAGAATCCTAAGTTCTTTGTCGATAACTCAATATTAGGCCACTGGATCTAAACGCAGATCGAGACGCGCTGTGAGGCCAGGGATAGAACCCTGAGCAGCAATAAAGCTTTCTAATCTCACGTGAGATGCCGTAGCGTCAACAATCTCCCCAAGGAACCTAAGTTGCAGTCCATGCAACGCCGTGCCAGTCCCACGGTCGTTGATGCGAGCAGGTATTCCTGTCATTCCATGAATAACGTCCATCGGCAACCGATTAGGCCAGGAAGAAGCATTTTTCCAGACCAGCCGGGCGCAACTCGGTCACCTTATGAGGAAGAACGAGGTTTCGTCCTTCCACTTCAAGGAAGAGATCCCAGCACCAACGGTGACGACGCTCAGGGAATAGTCCCCGGCCCTTGCACGAAAGTTCGCGACCAGACGCATGGAAACTCATAGCAACACCTCACTGTGGCTTGTACAGAGGAAACTGTACCAGTTCAGTGTAGGTGGAAAGAATGCGTCACTAAGACTCTCAGGCCCTTCCTTTAGGGCGTGGGACAGAATGTAGGTGATGCCTCAGGGGCGTAGTATGGAGGAAGCAAAGATACTTAAAGTACAAGTCAAATGAGAGGACGAGATATGCTCTGAGATCTCTAACGACCTCCCTGATGCGAGTTGTGCGAAGAGAAAGCGCCAAGGTCGCGCTGGCCAGGAATGCCGCAAACCTCAAGTTGAATTGAAGCCGCTTCTTTTGAACCGCGAAAAAGATTCAGCATACTTCCACAGCTGTTTCACACCGCTTGGATGATTGAAGGCAACTTCAGAAGAAGTCCAGCTGCTCGGTTCTCTCCCTTGAACTTCCCAGGCCTCGCGGGCGCGCGAAAGCCTGGGGGTCAAGAACTTTGAGTTCTCTCAGAGCTACGTATTCTTCTGGGATAAGTTTGAACGCGCTAACTGGTTCCTGACCATCATTGCCACTTCGGATGAGCCTGTTGACGGCAGTCTCAGTTCAGTTCCTGCTGGGCGATGTTTTGGGTGATGGTGGCCAGTGGGATATGGCTGTTTCGGCTCTATATGAAGGGCGGTTTGCGCCCAAGGAGGTCATGCGCCGATAGTGAGGCATCAACCAACTCGCGCCCATGAATGCACGCCTGCGCGCAGTTCCCACATTGGTGCGCTTCGTCTGCGCGAGGCCATTGCCGCAGGCGCGCCTGAGGAAGTCGATACCAAAGCGTCGCAAGATTTTGGCTGATGTGTGGAAGATTCTTGTTGTGTGTCTGGGTGAGCCGCCCGTGCGTTTTAACTCGCAGTGGCGTGATGATGAGGGTAACTTCCACCGCGACGGCGAGATCACTCCTCACGAGTTCTACGAGCGCCACGTAGGCGTGGACCTCAGCGAGTACATCTGTCTCAGTTGATGATCCCGTCCTGAAAAACCCGAGGATCGATGGAGACTGTCGAGCACCTGGGCAATGTTGTCGGTGGACGTCCGATTCGCTACCTGAATGCCCCCGTTGAAGAGATTAGCGCATTGCAGCTGCACAGATCGCAGCTGGTGAGGCTGTCTGGTTGCGGTGCCGACGTTTCCCAACCTATGATCGAGGCTCGGCTCTTTGTGACCGGTATCCACTACTGACGGTCTTTTGATGTCGATTTCAGTTCGACGAAGCTTGAGCGGGTGCGCTCGGGTGAGTCGGCGATGGACCACGCGATGCTCTTCACCGGAGTAGACCTTGACGAGGCCGGGCAACCGCGTGCGTGGAGGGTTGAGAATTCCTTGGGGGATGAGCCCGGAGACTCCGGCTTCTTTCACCATGGATGACCAGTGGTTCACCGATAACGTTTTCGGAGGTTGTTGTGCCTAAGAGTGCGCTTCTGAAGACCTAGCTGCCGCAGTGGACTCTGAGCCCATCGTTTTGCCCGCATGGGATCCCATGGAACCCTGGCATAAGTGACGTCAAGGAGATGCGATGACTCACTGATCCTTTTTGGTCAGTGCCCTGACCGATCACCGTGCCACTCTCGGGAACAAGCCTGCTGAGGCTCTGCAGGAGTGTCCTCAACGCTGCTGTCGCTAGCTGGGATGTGCGATTGCACATTGCTGATAGTGATCCTCGCTTGCCCGAGCAGCTCCTTGAAGGCACCGATGCAGTAATTATCTTGGGAGGACCAGATGTTGCTCCCGAGTTTTATGGCATGGATTCTGGGTTACCCCAGAGAAGGTCAGCACTGGCCAGAAGGCGATCGGCGACAAATCGCGTTAGTCCAGTTGTGCGCGCACGGCGTATTCCTGCTTGGAATTTGCCGCGGGCATCAGGTGATCAATGTTGCTTATGGCGGCACCTTGATTCAAGACATGGATGGTCATGAGAGCCTGACTCTTCTTGACGACCAACGTTTTGCGCGTCACCAGGTCGTCGTAGATGAAGAATCAGTCCTGATTCGTGCCGGTCGGGCCATGAGCTCACGGTTAGTTCTGCGCATCACCAGAGTATTGATCGCGAGATGGGCTGCAGGAGAGCGCACGTAGCAGTGATGGCCTGATTGAAGCCGTCGAAGATCCCGAGAGTCGAATCCTTGGCGTTCAGTGGCATCCCGAGGATCCGCGATCGGACTCGATACTCGATGGAATTACTGCTCGCGCTGTTGCGGAATTGGATAGCTAATGCGCCAGCATGGAAATTTCGAAGCTGATGGGCGGAACCAATTGGGAGCGAATGTCGCGGGGATTGGTATATCGGGGATCACCCGAAAATGGCTGAGGTTTCGCAGCGCTCGCAGCGTCTGTTAAAACTCTACGAGCAGGCACTTCCAGAAGACCCTGATATTGCGCACTATCTTCACAGCAGATCCTCGGCAGCGTGAGCGAGTCACACCGTCCGCCTTTTTCGCGCTGACTACGGATCACATCCATATCGGCGAGGGTGTCTGGGTGAACCACGGCTTCGACCGCTCGATGTTGCCGAAATTCGTATCGGTAATGACGTTCTTATCGGTCCGAATTGTCGTTGTTGACTCCGTTCACCCTTGGAAAACGGGCCTCGTCGAGCGGGATGGGAGAGCGCTGAGCCCATCACTATTGAAGATAATCGTGGCTGGCAAGCGGGGTAACAGTGTGCCAGGAGTGACAATTGGCCATGACTCCGTTGTCGGGGCCCGGATCGGTTAGCGTGTCTCTACCGCCTTATAGACTGGCCGGGTAACCCTGCTCGCGTGATCAGGAGTTGCATGAGGGTGAAGATCTGAATGCTGCCTTGATGCGCACCCCACGCATGAGGCACTTTGACCTCAATCGTGAGACATAGTAGCCGCCCTGAATCTGGATGGATTCAGGGCGGCAAACTTTGCTCGTCAGCGGCGGTTCCTTTAGTGGACCCTCGAAGCCTCAGAGTGCGGAAGTAATCGCGAACCTTATCTGTTGCTTGGGCGATGGCGGCTTCGCTCTTCCAACTTGTATTCGAGTCCCAAGCTCTTCCACTTATCCGATCCAAGTTGGTGGAAGGGAAGGACCTCAACTCGATCAATGACGTTCTTCCATCGCAAGACGATCTCGCCGACTCGACGAATATTTTCCGGGTCATCGGTCGACCCGGGAACTAAGACGAAGCGGATCCAAATTCTGGTCGAGGCCACCGCGCTGGGCGATGCGATCACCAAAATCGATGGTTGGCTGGAGGTCGCGGCCAGTGACTTCTTATGTTGCTCTGGGAAGCCAGACTTCACGTCCAGAAGGACAAGATCACAGGTTATCCAGCATCTCATCATCGCAGTTAGCGTCGAGGTAACCGGAGGTATCGATGCAGGTGTGGATCCCCATTGCTTTTGTACCCAGGACAATTCGCTTGGCAAATGCGGGCTGCATGAGGACCTCACCGGAAAGCGTAATCTCCACCGTTGGTCGCTTTAAAAACCTGCGGTAGCGAGGATCTTATCCAGAAGCTCCTCATCCGAAATGCGGGAGCGCTCGTCCTTCATAAGGAAAGTATCGGGGTTGTGGCAGTACAAGCGAGCGAAGGGCAGCCGTTGAGGAAAACCGTCATGCGGGTTCCAGCCGTCAACAGCAGTGACCAATTCCCAAGAGTGGATTGAACCGCGTTGGCCCTCTACGCATTCGGAGCCAAGCGATCCGAACGTTCTGGCGTCAGTCAATTCTTCCAGGCCTTTCAACACGCCGGCTGTTCGGGCCATAGGTGCCTGGAAATCCTGATCGCGAAGCAGCCTGCAGCGCCGTCTGGCGTCATGGCTGCGTGCCCGTGGATTGCTACCCAAAGGTTGGTTCCTACCTAGAGGAACGATAGAAAATGAGAGTACCTCGTGATCCGCCAGATAAAATGAATGGGGCGCAGCCCTGCGGCCAGCGCCCCATTCATGTCATCTACGCTCAGGCAGAGTGGTGGAAGGTGCGGGAAAGCACGTCCAGCTGCTGCTCGCGGGTGAGCTCAGTTCACCGCGTAGCCCGAAACGCGAACGGTCAGGTTCGTAGTTCTCGGGTGCTCCATTGCGTCTTCGAGGGCGCCTGGTCGAGAACGTTGATGCTGGCGTGGCTCAGACCAGCGCCTTCCTCACGCTCTTCGCGGGCGGGCCTTCATGGAAGCAAGACGCTCTTCGTAGGTCTTCGCTGCCATTTCATTTCTCCCTTTCTTCCGGTGGGATCGACAGACAAGCGGTGGTTCCCGTTTGCCCAAGACTTGTTTCTATCTGTAAACCCTTTGGTGTCGACGCGCAGGAATCGTCAGACGAAAGCCTGCGTCCAGGATGCCAACCAGGTTGGTGATCTGCCGTCACGCGTACGACCAAGGCCCTGAGGGGTAATGGTGTTGGTCAGCGAGATGCCGTCCAGTGCGTCGTTGTAGTCGAGCTTGGCGACCGAGAGCATGGTGCGACCATGCCGGGTATCGATACCGTTCCCGGGTTTGCACTGGGTGCGAAGGTGCCCTTCAGGCCTGAGGGAAGGAACCGGTTGCCTCTACCGTAGACAACGCTCGAGGTAATGGTCAGCACCGACTGGCCGGATTGCGTCACGGTACATGGGGATTGCGCGAATCTTATCCATGATGGTGTGAACAACAGTTGCTGCAATATCGTCTGCACGGTCGTCATCGTTACCGTAGGTCGGGAAGTCTCCCTCGGTGCGGTAGTCGACAAATCAGTCCGGTTTCGTCGCGAATCGGCAAACCTTCGCGTACTTGATAGCAGACAGGGAGTCAGCAACGATGGACAGGCCAGCAATACCGCAACCCATGGTGCGAACGATCTCGGAATCGTGCAGCGCCATCTCGACTGCCTCGTAGGCGTAGCGATCGTGCGGTAGTGGATGATGTGTCAGGGCCTCGACGTAGGTGCCAACAACCCAGTCCAGCATCTTCGTACTTTTGCCCAGACCTCATCGAAGTCGAGGGAGCCGTCACCCCACGCCTGTAGCCTTCATGACCTGCTTTCCGCTCATCTCATCGCGGCCACCGTTGATGGCGTAGAGGAGAGCCTTTGTGAGTTCACGCGGGCGCCGAAGAACTGCATCTGCTTGCCAACGCGCATGGGGAGAGACAGCAAGCGATGGCTGCGTCATCGCCCCAGTGTCTTCACGAATCTGCTCGTCGACCTGTACCGAATGGACGAGGTCTCGATCGAGATCAGTGCACAGAATTCTTGTAGTTCTTGGGGAGCTCTCATCCCCAGAAGATGGTGATGTTCGGCTCGTGTAGCCCAGGTTGCGCAGGGTCTGTAGCAGACGGAAGGCGGTCTTGGTAACTAAGGTACGTCCGTCTTCGCCGAAGCCTGCATCCGACCAGGTTGCCCAGTAGTCACCGAGAAGATCTGATCGTAATCGATCGTGCGCAGGAAGCGGGTGATGCGGAGCCAGCGACCAGAGAGTCGATGATCTCCCTGAGCTCGAGCTCAGTGAGGGTTCCGCGCTTGAGATCGCGCTCGAAGTAGCAGTCGAAGAACGTGGAGAGTCGGCTGATCGACATTGCGGCGCCGTCCTGGGACTCTGCAGAGGCAAGGTAGCCAGCGCAGGTCCACTGGACTGCTTTGTGCGTTGCGAGCAGCCGGAGATGTCGAAGCCGTAGTCAGCTGCCATCTTCTTGAGCTTCTTCAGGGCCTTGATCTGCTCCGAGTGCGTTCGCGGTAGCGGTGCCCAGTGCTCCGAGAAGGGCTGATCTGCGTAGCGATCCTGGTCCTGCTTCTCCTCGATCAGGTGGTCAACACCGCACAGTGCAACACGACGGTAGTCACCAATGACTGGCCGCGGCCGCATGCATCGGGAAGACCGGTGATGATGTGGGAGGAACGCTGCGCGGATACGCGGCTGTAGATATCGAAGACCGCGTCGTTGTGGGTCTGCGGTATGGGTGAAGATCTTCTGACCTCGGGGTCGACCTCCCTGCCAGCTTCTTTTAATAGCGGTCTCGACCATACGCCAGCCGCCGTTTGAGCATCATTGCACGCTTCAGAGGCGCATCGGTTTCGCAGGCCGACGATGACATCGTCATCATCGCTGATGTAACCGGGCTTGAGCGTCGATATCGGCGGGGGTGTGGGTGTCAACATCGAGGATGCGAACTCACGCCTTGGACAGGTAGTCCTTTTCGAGCGTCTCCCAGACGCGCAGGGTCTTTTTCGGTCTGGCTCCGGCCAGGAAGGAGGCATCTCCTCTGTAAGGGGTGAAGCTGCGCTGGATGAAGTCGCGCACGTCGATTGCTTGACCAATGGCCCTTGACGAAACCGTCCCAGGCGTCGGTCGACGTCGGCGGTCTGCTGATCAGTCATGTTCTCTTCTCGGTTGCCGTGGCTTTCGACTGAAAACCTCCGGTTGATAAGGCATCGGCCTCATCTTTGGTGCCGTATCGGGCATCTGTTAATAGTGTCTCGCACTTGGTGCATCGACAGCATCTTTATGCCTCGCTCTGGTGTATGCCATGTCTAACAATCTGGGACTTTGTCGTCTGATCACTCATAGTGTAGGACAAAAGTCCTTTTTAGTCTTTTGAGTGCGCTGTGTCGTTCATCACTTGATGAGCCCTGTGCCTTCAGGGGTGTACAGTAGACTCCGTCACTGGTCCATGAGCAATTTTCAGCTGACTTTATATCCGTGCCGATTTGGCCCCAAGAGGAGGAAATGAACACGACACCATCCCCGATCCCATTGGAGTTTTGGGTGCAGGTACTGTTGGCGCTCATGTTATCCACCTCTTCAACAGTGGTCGGATGAGCATGAACGTCGTTTGGGTACTCGCCCGAGGTTCAATCCGTGTCGACGACGCCTAGACGCCAAGCGTGCCTCTCCCCATTGATCCTTCATTACCGACGACCGATCCCCTGCGAAGTCATTGCGGGGAAAGACCTCGTTGTTGAATTGATCGGCGGAGTCGATCCGGCTTACGACTATGTGATGACTGCGCTGAAGAATGGCAGCGCAGTCATCACTCGGGTAATAAGGCTCTTATTGCTTCTCGTGACCTGAGCTTTTGCCGCGGCGCGCGAGGCGAACACGCGCCTTTACTCGAAGCTGCCGTTGCCGGTGCAATTCCAGTGATTGGGGCTTTGACCTCATCCCCGCGCGGTGATCGTTCGCCAGAGTTGCTGGCGTCGTCAATGGGACGACGAACTTTTATTCTGATCAAATGACCACCAGGCGCGGACTATGGCGAAGCTTTGGCTCAGGCCCAGGAATTGCCTCGCGGAGGCTGATCCCAGCGCCGATGTTGAGGGCTATGATGCCTCAGCAAATGCGCGATTATGTCCTCTCTCTTTGGACGTTGGGTCAGTGTTGAGAGCGTGCCGCGTCAGGGATTACCGCGCTGTCGACCGATGATATTGCGCTGGCTGGACGTCTGAGCTACGTCATTGGGTCTTGTTGCTCGCGCTCAATATGACGAGGAGGCGGGGGAGCCTGTTCTTCGTCTCAGGGGTTGAGCCGACTTTTTGTTCCTCTTGATCACGCCTTCGCTTCCATGGTCCGGCCACGGCGTATTTGTCAACGCCCAGCTGCGGGAACTTTGTCTTTCCTTGGTCTTGGGCGGTGGCTTCCTGACGGCCTCGGCTGTTTTGGGGACATTGTTGCCGCAGCACGTGACCGTCTCAATGGACTGGGGCGATGCGTGAAGAGCTGAGTTGCCTGTGCAGCTCTCAGATAACTGGAGTGTTGTTTCGCCATTCATTATTCGTTTGAGCATCCCGATGACTTCAGGTGTTAGTGAGTCTGTGAGCCGGGTGTGTCTCTCACCGAAGTGTCGCTACAGGGATCGATATCGAAGCGGGGATACTGAAGAAGAAAGCGTTGTGACCCTGACGACGAGGCAATCGCGCGAGACCGCGCCCATGGCCTCGTCGAGGCTCTGGTGAATGAGCTCAACGCTCATGCGTCTCACCCGCAATCTTCCTGCTCCTGGATATTTAAAATTTCGGAAAGTGACCCTCCATGCGCATCACCAAGATTTCGTCGCTGTTCGCGTTCCCGCTACCGGCTAATCTCGACCCGGTTTTTGACTCTTCGGTCTTGCTTAGACCCCTGGGATGAAGTGAGCGTCCATGCAACCGCTGGGCAACCCATGTGACCATTGAAGGTGAGGGCAGGGCGTCCTCGACGAAGGTGAAAAATCACCTTGTTGTTCGGGCGCTTGCAGGGCTTTCGATGCAGCAGGCGTTGCGCAGGTTGGCATCCAGATGCGCTGCATGAACCGAATTTCATTCTCGAGTGCTTCGGTTCCTCCGCCTCGGCAATCGTCGCTGGTCTTGGGCTTGCTCGTGCGCTTATTGGAGATCCTGAGGCACTTACCGCAGAGGATGTCCTCGATTGCGACCGAGATGGAAGGTCATCCGATAACGTCGCCCCAGCTATCTCTGGCGGGAGTAACGATCATGGATGGATGGTGAGCCGTTGGCATGCGCGCTTTCTCGGGAGGCGCTGATTGAGCGGTTGCCTTCATTCCGGATTTCGAGTTGGCGACTCGAAAGCGCGCGCTGTGCTTCCGCAGCAGGTCCCCTTCGATGATGCAAAATTTAATCTTCGCGTGCTGGAATCGGGCCGCAGTCCTCAGTGGGCAAAACCATGATTGGTGCTGGACGAATGTTCACGAACTGTTGATGGCTGCGACTGAGATCGTCTGCACCAAGACTCACCGACGTCAATCAATGCAACCTTCCCATGCCTTGGTGACCTGGCTTTGTGGTGCCGGTAAAGCGGCGGTGATCTCTGGTGCTGGGACCGACAGTGCTCAGTCTTGAAAGTGCACTGATCCTGTGTTCAAGCCGATGCTCAGCAGCAGGGTGGGTAGTAGTGTCCTTTGAAACTTCACACGTCGGGTCTTCAAACTCACTCGAGGCAATCTTTTCAAAGATTACGTGGATGCGTATTTGTGATTTAGCGCTAGAGCAAAAACTGCTTGCGTGAAAGTAGTGAGAAAACGCGTTCAGCTTGCTACTATCGCACTGAAGGAAACTTTCGATCTCCAAATGGAAATTCTTCCGTGTTCCTGTTGGGACATGTCCTTTCTATTCATCCATGTTGATTGAGAAGTTCACCTGGTCTGCGTGAGACCATGCATGTGAGGATTATCTGCTGAGCAACGATGTGACCGACCCAAGAGCGCGAATTGTGCGCATGAAGTTGCGGAACTCAAAGCCATGGCCACCGAACTTGGCCTTGGCTGGTGTTTCTGCAATGCGTAAGCCCCAGCCGATTGAGGGCGCTCAGTGCTGCGCAAGGTGGCGCGCCTGGGCAAGAAGAGGCCCCGCGTTCGCGTCGTCGTCGCGTTGCGCGAGGAAGCCAGCGAGGCCCCGCAGGTCAGTATGAGCTGCCTGCCCTGGTTTCGCAGTCAACCGTGGAAGAGCGTTCTCGATCGACGCTGGCCTCCGCGAAAGAGCCGTCGTCGTCGCGTTGTCTCCAGCGAAGCTGCAGAACTGCAGACCGTTACCTGGATCTGGCTGACCCCGACCCGTCACGAAGAAGAGGAAAGCGCTCCCGCGCCGGCGCAGCACATTGAGATTGCCCTTCCGATAGTGATGATCCTGAGGCTCGCGATCGTTCCCGTCGCGATCGCGAAGGACGTCGCCGTGACGCGGACGGAGGGACGTAACGTGGTGAGCGCAATGAACGCGTCGAGCGTGGCGAGCGTCGCAGTCTGCGCCGGTCTCCGAAGAGAATCTTGCACCGATTGCGGGCATCTTGGACGTTCAAGAAAAACCACGCATTCGTTCGTACTCCGGCTACTTGCCCGGCCCAATGATGTTTTATGTCACCCTCGGCAACAATTGTCGCTGGGGACTGCGTCCGGGTGATGCTGTCGCGGGCGCGGTTCGCGCACCCCGCGAAGGCGAGCGCCAGCGCCAGAAGTACAACGCGCTGGTTCGCGTTGACCTCGGTCAATGGCATGAGCATTGAGGACGCAGGCTCGCCGCGAGTTCTCCGCTCACCCCGATTTACCCCGACCAGCATTGCGAATGGAGACCCCAGCAAGGCCTTCACCCGCGTCATCGACTTGGCTGCCTCCATTGGTAAGTGGGGACAGCGTGGTTGATCGTTTCGCCTCCGAAGGCTGGCAGGACCATGGTTGTTCAGCAGATTGCCAAGGCAATCGAACTGAATAACCCGGAGGTGCACCTCATGGTTGTTCTGCTGATGAGCGTCCTGAAGAAGTCACCGATATGCGCTCCATCGTCAAGGGTGAGGTTATTGTTTCAACCTTTGATCGTCCCGCATCGGATCACGCACCATTGTCGCAGAGCTGGCGATTGAACGCCAAGCGTCTGGTCGAACTCTGGTCAAGATGTCGTCGTTCTTCTTTGACCAATCACCAGGCTTTCGCGCGCTACTAAACCTCGCCGCACCGGCCTCGGGTCGAATCCTTCCGTGGTGTTGACGCCCGGCGCCCTACCCGCCCAAGAAGTTCTTTTGGTGGCGCACGTAACCCGCGCGAGGGCGGATCGCTGACCATCATCGCCTCGGCTCTGTTGAGACCGGATCGAAGATGGACGAGGTGATCTTCGAAGAGTTCAAGGCACGGGCAACATGGAACTGCGACTCGGCGCCAGCTTGCCGGACCGCCGAATCTTCCCGGCTATCGACATCAATGCCCGGGAACACGTCGCGAAGAAATGCGCTTTAAGCCCGAAGAACTGCGCATTATGTGAAGCTGCGTCAGTGTTTTGGGCACTTTTGATCAGCAAAGCGCGCTGGAAGAAGTTTTGACCGCTTGAAGGAAACGCAATCGAACGCAGAATTCCTCATGCTGGTTCAAAAGGCGCCATCTGCCGACTGATCGGCGGGACTCACGGGGACGGAAGGAGAAACTTTCGCCCCCGTTTGTTTACTTTTTGACAGAGCGCGAATCCTCAGTGAGTCTGGTTAGGAGAAAGATAGTCATGTCGAATACACCTCAAGTCACCCGGAACTCCTGAAAATCTCAGAACTTGCGTCGACGTGGCGTGATCCGATTAGCTTTCAGTACTGATGGCTGTGTGTCCGCTGTTTTTCCCGAGTTCTTTTATTCAAAACGATCAGCGGAGCAAGTAAGGCCGACTTCGCTCCGAGGTTGTCGTTGAAGATCAATCAGTCTTCGAAGATGTCAACGGCAATCCTTGGCACAGCCATGGAATCCATTAGCCTCGCCAGCCTATTAAACTGGTGATTCTCTCAACCGATAACGTGCCGATCAATTCTCAACGAAGCGGTCTCTGAACCACGCTCGTTCAAACCACAAAGAATGGTTATCTGCTGAACCGAGATAAGTGGGCAGACGGCCTGGTGATTCTTTGCGGTTTCCAGCCACCAAAGTTGGGACGTATTTTTGGTGAAGACGTTAAGGTTTTCTTCGAAACAAAGCACAATTCAAGAGGCCGCGAAGAACGATTTTCGATCCGGTGATTGGAGTCAGGGGATGCTCCAGGCAGCTCAGGCGGCTGCCAAGTATGTGCCGGACTCTTCCGGTAACGGTGGGGGAAGACTCATCCCGCCTTTTCTATTCTTTCGTCTTGCTGATTGCCGGTGCAGCAAAACCTGTTCAGAGGGTTCCGTCTGCGTTCCTTGACAAAGCGGAACCTTCGTGAAGCGCGAGCACACCGATGTTGTTCAGGCAGATCGCTACCGTGCAGAGCAAGCATTCGCAGGTATCGGGGATGCGGGCAAATACAAGACCGGATTTGACATGCGCTATAAGCGCTATGAGTCAGATTTCGTCGAGGCCGGGAAAGAATGGGATGAAATCGGTAATCCCACCTTCTTGCAAACCCTCAGCGCAGCGCTCAATAACACCAGTGCTGACCTGCGTCAGCGTACCGAATCTATGGATGCGAGCGATGACACCTGCTGCCGCGGCTGAGTTCTTCAATCTGGGAGCCGGATGGGTTGACGTCTGATGAAAGAGATTGGTTTGGTCATGGAGGACCTTGAGGTCTCTGCGAATTGGTGACTTCTGAGTGAGGAAATGGGCACCCAGATGCCATACTGGTTGTGATGAAATCCTTCAGTGGTCCAGCCAGCAAATGGCGCTGATCGACCCCCTAAAGAGCAATTGCAAAGGGTGGTATACTCAATCGCTGCCCTTGAAAAGGCTCGATGAAATCGCTGAAGGCACCCGCCGCTGGGCAAAGGGAATTATTCTGCGTCCTTGAAGGCTCGATCCTCCTCGAATAGCGATAAGCGCTACGAGCAGGGAGAACTCCCCAGAAGGAACGCGAAGCAGCCGACTCTGCAGATTACACCGGGTACTACCACCTGAACGGTGTTCTGCATAACTACGACCCCGCGAAAACTATCCGCTTGAACCTCAGTCTGCGGGTATCGATCTTGCTGCCTTGAAGGCCGCCGCATTCGGTACCCATGCGGGTCGGAACCTCCAGCGATAACTGGTACCTCTATCAACCCTCTATCGACTGACCGTAGCGTACTATCAGTCCGCACACACGTGGACACCGAGTAGCGATTCGTCGAGTAGCGACTATGGAAGCCCAGGAGTTTCGGCTCTGGGTCTCCTCGTCGTTCTAGACCAGAGCATTACCTATTTCACGCACGGCGAATGAACTGAGCGTGAAAACCAGCGATTCGCATGGCGATAATGTCGCGTCGGCTTCCGCACCGGAGCGCGCTTCTTTGAGAAAATCGAAGAGGGTGACCTATTGCCAGATGCAATGAGCGCTGCACTTTCGGACCCGGAGCACCAAACGATCCAGGAGATATTTGCACGAAGAAGGGCGGTTCACTCTCGAATATGTGGATACCGTTGTGACCTGCACCTGCGGCAAACACCTTCCACACCCGTTCCACCCTCATCACCTCTGGCGAGGATGCGGCGTGCGATTGCCCGCTTGCCACCCGTTCTACACCGGCACAGAAGATCCTCGACACTGGCGGTCGTCGTCTGCCCGCTCCGCGCGCGCGTTACGGAAAGCGCGTACGCCTCCGCGAGAATGAGCCGCCGACGACTTATGGTCGTCGGCGCCGATGTGTTTAAACAGCGTCACCCTTTGAACCACCGCAGGAAGGATCAGACATGAGCAAGCTCTGAGAAGAATGTCGCACTGGACGCGCCACTTGACGAACACGCGCAGCTTGAAACCTCGATGCCTGATCCGATGCTTTCCAAGCTTTCAAGCAAGTCTCGTCGTTACGGCGTGAGCCGCGTACAGTAAAGCCGCCGTGATCTGCTGGAGCACGCACAGGGAGATCTCCGAGGCGCAAGGGAGTTTCACAAGCTGCATTCCTCTTTCGCAGAGGAAATTCCTGCATTGGAAGAAGCAGAGCGAATCGTCGTCACGAACACCTTCTGTCTATCCTTGCGCCGCGAGATCCCGATGATGCCCAGTGAGCGTCATCTTGGAAATCAGCAGGTGAGCGGCGGTGAAGAATCCGCACTTTTGCCGCAGCATCTTGCCAGGATGTGTATCTGAGCTGGCCGCGGATTCGGCGGGTGGAAGACCACCGAACTTTCCTCCACTTTACACCGAGCTAGGTGGGCTTGCAAGCAAGCCACCTGTACTCTAGAGCATCTGGCAATCCCGCACTACGATGAAGGCGTGTGGGCACACCTGAAGTATGAAGGGGAGTGCACCGAGTACAGCGAGTTCCCGTCACCGAAATGTCGTGACGTGCACCAGCGCTGCGTAAGCGTTTTCGTCATGCCCGAACTTGAAGTCGATGATGAGATCGCTGACGACTAATGATTTGCGGAATTGGACGTTTATCGTTCCTCAGGGTCCGGTGGGCAGTCGGCAATACCACCGATTCAGCCGTCCGCATTACCCAGCACTTCCGTCTGGCATCGTCGTCGCATGAAACATAGTCCCAGCTTCGTAAATAAGAGAGCCGCGCTTCGCGTTCTGGTTTCCGCGTTTAGCAGCTGGAAGCAGTAGCCGCTGTGAGGCTGAGGCCCCGCACAGCGCCTTCCTGGTGGTGTTCGTACTGTTGACCGCCTGGAACGTGTTCGTACGGGCAACTTCCTCGAGAATCGTCACTGCCGATCACCGGCAGTGGTTTCCAAGGCTTTACAACCTTGATCAGGTGCTTGATGGCGCTTGACCCGGTTATTGAATCTCTCCAGCGCGCAGATGAGGCCGAACGTCTCCGCCACGCGACGCACATGTATGAGTTCGCAAGCTGAGCTGATCGCGCAAGTGCATCCTGCCCTGAGCACCCTTGAGGGCGACGAAGGAGGAGCGACCCGCAGCCGTGTAGACGCCACCCTCGACGGGCCTCGCGTCGATTTCTTTACCATTTAGCCCCGGGCAGGTCCGCCGACCAACGAGGCCGCCTACCGCGCCGCAGCTGGCTCAACGCGCCCTTTCGCCACCTGAGCCATGTGACCGGTGAAATGTATCAGAGGCCTTATTCTTTCGTGGCGGCGCGTTTCACCGTCCGGCCGAAACCGAGATGCTTTGATCGAACATGTTGAGGAGCTGGCACGCTCTGGAGCGTTTCCTGATGCATGTTCGGCTGACTGTGCAGCCGGGTCTGCAGCGATCGCGCTTTGCACTTTCTACTGAAACCGGGCATCAGGTAACCGCTGTCGAAATTGACTCAGATGCTGCCTCACGCCGAGCGCAGGCACCTCGCTCGATATCCGGTAGCCAGGCTTCGCCTCGTCGAGACGCAACAGGTCCCCGAGACCATCCGCTGGGCGACCTCAATGGAAAACCGCATTGGTCGTGACAAACTCTGTACTTGGCGTGCCGGCCCAGGACGTGCCGGACACAAATTGAGGCGTCAGCGGGATCCTGAGCGCGCCCTACGTGCGGGACGATGACTGGTACTGAGATTCCTCGCCGGATTATTAGAACGTGCGCATGATTCTCTGTCACGCGGAGGACGTCATTGGCTATGGAGCACCTCCTCGCAGGCACAGTAAACGCTTCGGCAAATCGCGGTGATGAACTTGATCTGCTCAGGTGCACCGCAAGATCTATGTTGAGCGCTTCCTCATCGCTTGGAAAACACAGAGCACTCACAGTGGAACATATTTTGAGTGCGCTCATGGCTGGGCAAAGGAGAACTCGACCTCCTTAAAAGCCAGATCGACGAGGGCGCCTTTGCTGTCCGCCAACTGATACCGTGTAGGAATCGGGTGTATCCGCCGGATGATCACGAGGGGTTCGTCGTCTTCTTGCGGCGAAAGGCCGCGGAGAGTCAAATGCCCTCCCTGCGCGTGACAGTCGCCTCTGCTGGAGCAGGCACAGCGTCCTCACTGACCTTGACGAGGATGCCATCGGCTGACGAAAGCCTTTCTGGCCGGGTGCTCTGACTGACCAGTGCGCGCAAACCCCAGATGTGAAAACTGGGATCTGGGAAACTCACGGTACCGTCGCGTCACGCCCTTAATCATCCCGCAAGTGTGTGTGAGCTGCTCGAGGCCGTCACCGACGGCAGTGACCCCAGCCGACCCAACGGGAGTAGAACCTCCTGCGACAACATTGATGAAGCGCCTCGGATACTTTTCGTGGCACGCAGACTCACTACGCGACCTCGCCCACCCAGAGCGCGCGCAAACCGTCCACAATTATCGATTGTGCGCACGGACAGGCTCGCGTACTGCGCGAAGGAGCACTGAGCGTAGAAGATATCGCCAGGGTGCTGTTACCCGCCCCAGCTCGGTGAGGGA